>ERZ841116.62-NODE-62-length-88059-cov-6.391459_pt1 | contig 88059 bp, 81 predicted proteins | sample MGYA00519875_ERZ841116 | MGnify/ENA primary metagenome ERZ841116 (study PRJEB31850, sample SAMEA3708889) | human gut metagenome | biome: human gut; feature: human-associated habitat; material: faeces | place: China | collected 2014 ... | reverse complement strand
GGCACCGGGTTTTGATCTCGGCATCCCTAGGTTCGAATCCTAGTACCCCAGCCATCTTATTTTTCAATTTCTTTTGTATAAAAAAATGCGATTAAATTTAACCGCACTTTGTTCTATCCGTCAGTTGTTATTTGCTATAAATTTTAATGTCTTTATATAAAAGAAAAGCCACCTTGCGGTGACCTTTCATATTGATTACTTTAATTCTACTAAAGTTAAATTACATTGAGCTGTTGATGCCGCAGGTAATGCTTCATAATCTTTTCCTGCCTGAGGCGTGAATGTGAGTTTTTTACCAGAACAGCTGTAACCTAGTTGTGTATATTTAATACCTTTTGCATAATCGGTATAAGTATTATCTGGGGTTACTATTTCACTTTTTAGAGTGATTTCAGCACCCGCAGGGATAACAAACTCTTTAAAGAAGGTACTTGAACCAATGTTATTGAATTGACTTGGTTTTTTACTCGCTTCGCTATCTGGCATCCCTAGTGATTCATTACCTTTAAGGTAAAGCATTGAGCCGAAGGATTGCCCTAGTCCACCACCAACATTTACTTTTTCTGTTTTTCCATCCTGTTTTACTTCCATCTCGGTATAGCGACCATTTTGTCCGTATAGACGGATACGTGCATCAGTTTGTGGATTATAAGCTTTTCCTGCATTTGATAGCTCAGTGTTTACACAGCCTGAAAGTAGTAATGCTGCTGTACTGATAAGCATCAATTTTTTCATGATTTTTCCTTTTATTAATGAGAGAAAATAGTGAATTAATGTTCCCTTGTTTTAAAGAAGGTTACATCTGGATAACGTTCTTGTGCAAGGTTTAGGTTTACCATAGTTGGTGCAATGTAAGTAAGATTATCCCCACCATCTAATGCCAGGTTTTGCTCATTTTTACGTTTGAACTCTTCAAATTTTTTGTTATCCGCACATTCCACCCAACGAGCTGTTGCAACGTTGACCGTTTCGTAAATAGCTTCTACGTTATATTCTGATTTCAAACGAGAAACGACCACATCAAACTGCAATACACCCACAGCACCAACAATTAAATCATTGTTACTTAATGGATGGAATACTTGCACAGCACCTTCTTCAGAAAGTTGTACTAAGCCTTTTAACAATTGTTTTTGTTTAAGAGGATCTTTCAAACGAATGCGACGGAATAATTCAGGGGCAAAATTTGGAATACCGGTAAATTTAAGCTCTTCGCCTTGTGTAAAGGTATCGCCAATTTGAATCGTACCGTGATTATGAAGACCGATAATATCGCCAGCATAGGCCTCATCAGCATGGGTACGATCCCCCGCCATAAAGGTGAGCGCATCGGAAATAACCACATCCTTACCAATACGCACGTGTTTAAGTTTCATCCCTTTTTCGTATTTACCCGAAACTACGCGGAGGAAAGCTACGCGGTCGCGGTGTTTGGGATCCATATTGGCTTGGATTTTAAACACAAAACCAGTGAATTTTTCTTCTTCTGCTGAAACCTTACGGGTATCAGCTTGACGAGCTTGTGGTGCAGGTGCCCATTCAGTTAAACCATCTAAGAAATGATCGACACCGAAGTTACCTAATGCAGTACCAAAAAAGACTGGCGTCAATTCACCACTTAAGAATAAATCCAAATCAAATTCATTACTTGCACCTTTTACTAGCTCTAATTCATCACGCAGTTGTTGGGCTAAGTCATCACCTACTGCAGCGTCTAATTCTGGACTAATAAGCCTTTCACTATACGCACTTCTTGAATAGTTGAGCCTTGGCCACTTTGATAAAGATAGGTTTCATCTTTATATAAATGATAAACACCTTTAAACAATTTGCCGCAACCAATTGGCCAAGTGATCGGCGCACAATGGATTTTTAATACGCTTTCCACTTCATCTAATAATTCCATCGGATCGCGGATATCACGGTCGAGTTTATTCATAAAAGTGATAATTGGCGTATCGCGTAAACGGGTCACCTCCATTAATTTAATGGTACGTTCCTCAACCCCTTTTGCTGAGTCGATAACCATTAAGCAGCTATCCACAGCCGTCAAAGTGCGGTAGGTATCTTCCGAGAAATCCTCATGCCCCGGCGTATCCAATAAATTCACTAAGCACTCATTGTAAGGGAATTGCATCACGGAAGTTGTAATGGAAATACCACGTTGTTTTTCCATTTCCATCCAGTCAGATTTTGCATGCTGTGCAGAGCCTTTACCTTTTACTGAGCCCGCTTTTTGAATGGCATTGCCGTATAACAATACTTTTTCGGTGATGGTGGTTTTACCCGCGTCAGGGTGGGAAATAATCGCAAATGTGCGACGTTTATTCACTTCTTCTAATGGATAACTCATTTGTCTTGTTTCTTCTGTTTTAAATAATGGTGTATTGTCGCTGATTTTCAGATTGAGCTCAAATTAAATTAGGGAAATAGCAATTTTGTCATGAGTTAGCTCAAAAATAACAATTTAAATCGCTTATTTTTTAACCTTTTGCAAGCGTTTGCGTTGGTTGTTTTATAAACACTATGATTGTTTAATTCTATTTATATGTATTAATTAATATCTAAAACCTTTCATATGGTAATAGTGATTCTCAAAAAATTGTAGCACCTATTTATAGGTATCTTATTTAACTGAGTGTTTTATTTCAAATTAAAATAAATTATTAACTAATAGTTAATAATTTGCGACATGTTCTGTTTTTTATAGTTCATAAATAATTGGTCCGATGAGTTCGCACTATTTTGATGTGCTAGCTTAATTGCGACTGGAATATACCGATTTCAGTTTTCAATCATGGATTGAATAATATTTTCTCATTGAGGAATCTTGAGGTAAAAATGAATAAAACAACTTTTTGTTTTAAACGATTATTGCTTATTGCATTTGGTTTGTGTTCAGCATCAACATTTGTTTATGGGAGCACGCAAAATGTGACTGTTAGTGGAGCGGTAGATAACTCTTCTTCTGGCAGTGGTAAAGCAATGATTAATGTTGGTTCGGCTGTTGGTAAAAACGTTGGCAATAATACCCAAAATGTTGTTGTGAATGGCTCCTTAGTAAATAAGGCATCTGGTAGCGGTAAAGCCAGCATTAATATTGGGTCATCAGTAAATGATGGTGGAAGCCACAATCAATCAGTTAGTGTTGGTTCAATTGTAAATTCTTCTTCAGGTGGTAAATCTGAAGTGAATATCGGTTCTGTTGTTAAAGATGAGTAATTTTTAGCGCAGAACTCATGATTATATTAAATAATCATTAATTTTAATAAGCATAGTAATGCTCAATTTCTTTTAAAGAGGAAAAACAATGAAAAACTTAGTTAAAATTAGTGCAGCAGCAATCTTTGCAGCAAGTTTAGCCTTATCTACTAGTGCTGCAGTGAAAATTGGTGGTAACAACTCGCAAACCACTAATATTCAAGGTGCAGTAGCTAATACGGCAGTTGGCGGTAGTAAAGCAACCCAAAACATTTCATCTAACCACGGTAAAGTAACTATTGGTGGTAACAACGTACAAACCACTAATATTCAAGGTGCAGTAGCTAACACCGCGGTTGGTGGAAGTACGTCTGTACAAAACTTAAGTTCTAATAGCAGCGAATAGTCATAAATAAATTGGTTATTGGTTATCCAATAACCAATTTTTTATATATTTTAAAATTCTGTTGGGGACAAAGTCATGAAAGTTTTTAATATATTGATGCTATTTGGGATTTCATGTTTTTTATCTCTTAGTGCTTTTGCTGGAAATGGTGAACTTGTACCAAGAAAAGGTTTAGGCCCGTTAGATAAAGCGAAAGTACATGAAGTTCAGGCCCAAAAATGGTCAAGAATTGGCATGGGTATAGAAATGGAAAATGAGGCTGAGGATAGTGTTTCTCAGTATAGTAATAATTCAGGTGGCAGCGCTTTTGGAGGACGTTCTAAAAATTGTTCTACAAATATTGGAAATGTTGCTGCTCAAAAAGGCGCTAGTTCTGGTCGATATGGTCCTAAAAATAAGAATAATAATGTTGTCGTTGTTAAAGGCGATGTAATTAATGTCTGTAAATAATTAATAATAACTTAAGGTATCTTATGAAATTTTCTAGAACTCTTATTTCTTATGTTTTGATTTCTAATCTAGTTGGGTGTTCTTTATCTGCTACAAATCTAAAGGAAGATAGACCATATATTGGCTCAACAACGACTCATAACCTCCCAGCAGTAGAACCTGTTAGATCAATATCAAGTTTTAGTGATAGTTTAAACTGTATGGACGATTTATTACGTCAAAGTAATGTGAGTGAAACAGTTATTGCAGTGAAAACAATTAAAGACCCATCAACGAAAGCTGGTGTGGCAGCAAGTGAAATGATTATGACTGCATTATCACAAATGTCAAAAACCAGTGGGGCATTTAAAGTCGCTGATTTTGAAATCGATCCTTTAAAGCAAGATACCGTTCAGACGTTAACAAATCTTTTATTACCAACGGGAAGTATGCAAATTCCGGCGCCTCAACTTTATATTTCAGGGGCAGTATCTTATGTGGATCAAAATGTATTACGTAAGTCTAATAACTTAGGACTTTCTTATGCTGAAGATGGTGAAGTTGGTATTTCAGGTGATTTGATGACAACTGCACTGGGTCTAGAGTTACATATGGGGGATTTTTTAACCCGTACGCTTTATCCTGGTATTGATTCATCTAATGAAATTGTAGCTGCAGGTAAAGGTCTAGGGTTAGATGCTGGAGCTAAAATTAAGAAAACAGGTGTTCAGTTTTCTTTAGAGCGAGCCCTTTCCCAAGGATTAGGTGGCTCAATGCGAACCCTTGTTGATTTAGGTACGATAGAGTTAGTGGGTAAATTAACCAAAGTCCCTTACTGGCAATGTTTATCACTTGATCAAGCTCATCCTGAATTCCAACGTGAATTATTAGATTGGTATGGTGGAATGGGAGATAGTAGTAAAGTGAAATTCTTCCAAACTGGCTTGAAAAACTTAGGTTATTACAGTGGTAAAGTCGATGGTAAGAGTTCAAAAGAATTCCGTGAGGCACTATCTGCATTCCAAAAAGATAATAAAGCGACACCTTCTGGTTTCATTAATTTCGAGAGCTATGAACGCTTAATGAAAAATTATGTAAAAACAGATGCAAATGGTAACTTTAAAAAAGTAGGACTAGAACCATCCGATGATAAAGAAGATCAGCCTCGAGATGGATATCCCGTATTAAATTCTGATAAAGATGCACCAATTAATGTAGGGATTAATTTAAATAAATCATCATACCGTCGTGGTGATACATTAGAGTTGGATGTTAATGTAGATAGAGATTCAACTTATTTAGCGTGTTTCTACCAAGATGCATCTAAAAGTATTACTCAGGTTTATCCAAATCCCGTTCAAGGAGAGAGTATAACCTCTAAAAATAATTCGCTGAAAATTCCAGGTTCTGATGCATTTACTTTAAGTTTAAATGAAAAAGGTAAAGAAAGTGTGATGTGTATGGCCTCATATTATAGTGTGGCCGATAAGCTTCAAACTAACTTCGGTGATGCATTTAATCCGCTTAAAGTGAAGGATATTAATGCCTTATCTGAACAATTAAAAACAATCTTTGGCGATGATTTAAAAGGTATCAAAACAGTTAGTTATCAAGTGAAGTAAACAAATAACCCTGGAGGTCGATATGTCAAAAAAATATTCAACATCTAAATTATTTGTTTATGCCTTACTGGCAGGGATGCCGGTTTCTTACGCTCAAATAGTGATTAATAAACCGATTGAGCCGAAGAGTCCAGCAGTTCAGCAGGAGCAAAATACAGGATTTTCTCTGGCATTTGCTTATGAAAGTTACCGTAATAAGGATTATCAAAATGCTTATGACGAATTCGAACATTTTGTCTTGCAAAATAATCCAAAGGCGTTAATGGCGAATGCCTATTTGCTATTTAGTGGTAATTTACCGAGAGATTTTGCAAGAGCTAATCAATATTTAGCGCAAGTTTCTTCGCTAAAATATGCCCGAGCAATATATTTGCAAGGCCTATTAGAAAAATACCAAAAAGGTTTAAGTCAATTTAATGCAAAGGCTGAACGATTGGTTAATGATGCTGCGGTGATGGGGGATTATGTCGCGGCTAATGCCTTGGCTAACCTCCATTTCCAAAAAGGAAATTATGCATTAGCCCAGCGATGGAATGAAAAAGCGATTAGTTTAGGAAGCTCTGCTGCAAGACAAAATCAGCGCGTTATCTCAAATCGTCAATCTGAGCCAGCCATTCAAACAGTGCCTAAGACTGTTTCTTCACCACCAAATACAGGCGTGATTGGTGAATTAAGAGAACGCTCTCAAGCTGGAGATGCTGGAGCGAGCTACGATTTAGCAGTTCGCTTTCATAAAGGTGTGGGAGTAGCAGTGAATTTTGGTGAAGCAATTCGTTTATACCAATTAGCTGCGGAGCAGGGCAGTGCAGAAGCACAAAAAGTATTGCCGATTTTGTTATCAAGAAGAACAACGGGCGGCAATATTAATAGTATGTGGATGCAAAGAATGTCAAATATGCTTCCAAGCCCTGTCGTAGTTCAACAGGATACGCATCGTACACATACAGTTAAAACTGAAAATAATATTGCTGGCTTTGATACAGAAAGATCCACAAAAGCTATAACAACCCTGCAGGAAGATGATCCATTAGAAGGGTTACTAATTTTAGAACCAAGTCGTTAATTTATTTAAAGTAAACATGAAGGAAGGTAAACATGAAACACGTTTATTCAAAATTAGCTATCACATTATTTGGTTTTGCAGCATTATCAAGCTATGCACAAACTGATAATAATCAATCTGTGACAGTCAATGGTAGAATTGTTAATAGTGCGACAGATGGTGGTGAGTCAGTACAAACTATCTCGGGCAAAAAAAGTGCGGTCGTAAATGGCACCGTTATTACTCACAACGGTGAAACAACATATATCTCTAGTGGCAGTTCATCTTCAGATAAAGTTAATGCTGCTTTAGGTGGACAAGATTTCTCAGGTCAAGATTTAGCAGGTCAATCATTTACCAATTCAGATCTTGCTAATGCAAACTTTAGTAATGCAAATTTGCAAGGGGCTGATTTCACAAATACAAATTTAAGTGGGGCTAACTTTCATAAAGCTAACTTAAAAGGCGCCAATTTAACCAATTCTAACTTAGCAGGTGCAGATCTTACTGGTGCTAATTTAAAAGGTGCAATCAAAACGAATATCAATACCCGAGGAGCAAAAACCAAAGGGGCAATTTGGCGATAAGACGACAAGTGATATACAAAAAACAGGCTTTATAGCCTGTTTTTTTATTCGCTTTTATTTTACAAAAAAAAAAGCAAACGTTTGCGCTGAAAGTGCGGTACAATATCCACCGATTTTTTATTCTTATAATTAAAGGTGCAAGCAATGACACAACTTAGTCTAAAAAAAATCTATTCGGGAAAAGTGCGTGATCTTTATGAGATCGATGATAAACGAATGTTAATGGTCGCCAGTGACCGTTTGTCTGCATTTGATGTGATTTTAGATGATCCTATTCCACGCAAAGGTGAAATTCTGACTCAAATTTCCAATTTCTGGTTCAATAAGTTAGCTCATATTATGCCGAATCATTTTACTGGTGATTCAGTTTATGATGTGTTACCAAAAGAAGAAGCTGATTTAGTAAAAGATCGCGCAGTGGTATGTAAGCGTTTGAAACCAATAAAAATTGAATCTATCGTCCGTGGTTATTTAACGGGTAGTGGACTAAAAGATTATAAGCAAACGGGTACCATTTGTGGTTTGAAATTACCGGAAGGATTAGTTGAGGCAAGTAAATTACCTGAACCAATTTTTACGCCATCAAGCAAAGAAGAAGTGGGTAATCACGATATTAATATTAGCTATGAGGAATGTGAAAAAGCTATTGGTTCAGAATTAGCGGCTCAAGTGAGAGAAAAAGCCATTGCACTTTATACTGAGGCAGCAAAATATGCACTCACTAAAGGGATTATTATTTGTGATACCAAATTTGAATTTGGTTTAGATGAAAATGGCACACTCACTTTAATGGATGAGGTATTAACACCGGATTCGAGTCGTTTTTGGTCAGTTGATACTTATAAAGAAGGAACAAATCCACCGTCATTTGATAAGCAATTTGTACGAGATTGGTTAGAACAAAGTGGTTGGAATAAACAACCACCAGCACCAAAAGTACCAAAAGAAGTGATTGAAAAAACAGTTGCTAAATATCAAGAGGCGTTGGATTTATTAACAAAATAACATTAACAAACTCCCTGCTATGCTTTAGAATAGCAGGGATTTTTATGGATAAAATATTGTGAATAAAAGAGTATGAAATCCGTTGCGATTATTGGTTTAGGTTGGCTAGGTTTGCCACTAGCACGGTACTTAAAAACGATTGGTTGGCGTGTAAAAGGCTCAAAACAATCTAATGAGGACGCTCAAAAATTGTGCCGAATCGGGATTGAAACTTATCCTTTTTCTTTTTCAGAAAAAATGAATGGTTTACCTGATAATATTCAACCTCTTTTCGATGTGGATGCTCTTATAATCACCTTACCACCTAGCGGTTTTTCTTCTCAACAGTATTGTGAACATCTTGCTTTTTTAGCTAATCAAGCAAAGAAAAAAGGTGTACAGCACTTGATTTTTACCAGTTCAACTTCTGTTTTTCCTGATATATCGGGAGAATTCGATGAAAGTTCTCCACTTTCAGCTGAAACAGAAATTGGCAAAACACTGATACAAGCCGAGCAGTGCTTGTTCCAATCAGAAATATCTCATTGCGATATTCTTCGACTTGCAGGATTAATTGGTAAACAACGCCATCCGGTTAAATTCTTAGCCGGAAAACACTATTTAAAACAGGGTAATTCACCTGTTAATTTGGTGCATCTTGAGGATTGCATTCAAGCTATTACAGCCTTACTCATGAATCCAAATGGATTGCGAACTTACCATCTTTGCGCCCCAATTCATCCTACTCGAGTAGAATATTACACAAAAGCAGCGATATTTTATGATTTATCCATACCACAATTTGAATGTAGTGATTCGGATCCGGAACGAATCATTACGGCAGATAAAATTTGTCGAGATTTAGGCTTCACTTATCGTTATCCAAATCCCGATGATATGTTTGAAAAGTGCAGTGATTTGTGACCGCACTTTTTTAAGACTCACTCACCATAACCACAATGAAGGAAATAAAATATGTCAAATACGATTCTGCAACATTTACCTAAAGGTCAAAAAGTGGGTATCGCTTTTTCTGGCGGGCTCGATACCAGTGCGGCATTACTTTGGATGCGCCAAAAAGGTGCCGTACCTTATGCTTATACAGCAAACTTAGGTCAACCCGATGAAGATGATTACAATGCCATTCCCAAAAAAGCGATGGAATATGGTGCGGAAAATGCTCGTTTAGTGGATTGTCGTGCGCAGTTAGCCCATGAAGGGATTGCCGCTATTCAATGTGGTGCATTCCATATTTCTACTGGTGGTGCAACCTATTTCAACACCACACCTCTTGGTCGTGCGGTAACGGGTACGATGCTTGTTGCAGCAATGAAAGAAGATGATGTGAATATCTGGGGGGATGGTTCAACTTTTAAAGGTAATGATATTGAGCGTTTTTATCGTTATGGTTTATTAACCAACCCAAATTTAAAAATTTACAAACCATGGTTAGATCAACAATTCATCGATGAGTTGGGTGGTCGTTTTGAAATGTCACAATTCTTAATCGCAAATGGTTTTGACTATAAAATGTCGGTAGAAAAAGCCTATTCAACTGACTCTAATATGTTAGGTGCGACACATGAAGCGAAAGACTTAGAAGAGTTAAGCACAGGCATTAAAATTGTGAGACCAATTATGGGCGTGGCATTTTGGGATGAAAATGTTGAAGTGAAACCAGAGGTCGTTACTGTTCGTTTTGAAGAAGGTGTGCCGGTTGCATTGAATGGTAAAACCTTTGATAACGTTGTAGAGCTTTTCCTTGAAGCAAACCGTATTGGTGGACGCCATGGCTTGGGTATGTCAGACCAAATTGAAAACCGTATTATTGAAGCAAAATCACGTGGTATTTATGAAGCACCGGGAATGGCATTATTCCACATTGCTTATGAGCGTTTAGTGACTGGTATTCACAATGAAGATACCATTGAACAATATCGTATTAACGGGTTACGCTTAGGCCGTTTGTTATACCAAGGTCGTTGGTTTGATCCACAAGCATTGATGTTACGTGAAACAGCACAACGCTGGGTTGCTCGTGCAGTGACAGGTGAAGTGACATTAGAGCTTCGTCGTGGTAATGATTATTCTATTTTAAATACAGAATCACCTAACTTAACTTACGCGGCAGAACGTTTAAGTATGGAAAAAGTGGAAAATGCACCATTTGATCCAATCGATCGTATCGGCCAATTAACCATGCGTAACTTAGACGTAGCAGATACACGTGGAAAATTAAGTATCTACTCCCAAGTTGGTCTTTTAACAGCTGGGAAAGATTCAGTGTTACCACAATTAGGTAAAAAATAATTTTCTCCTTTAAATATAAAAAGTGCGGTCGATTTTAACCGCACTTTTAGTTGAGAGAATAAAAAACCTTAGGTTTTAGCCTAAGGTTTTTGTTTTTTAGCAAGAATTATTTTTTCTCTTCACATTTGTTGATATCGCTACATTTACCGTAGAGGTATAAACTGTGCGCTTTTAATTTGATGCCATGTTGTTCACTGATTTCTTTTTGACGTTGTTCAATAATGTTATCTGTAAACTCAAATACTTTGCCACAATCTTCACAGATAATGTGATCATGGTGTTCTGTTGGGGCTAGCTCAAAAACAGACTTATTGCCTTCAAAATTATGACGAATTAAGATATGCGCTTCATCAAATTGGTTAAGCACACGATATACGGTTGCAAGGCCAATATCACTGCCTTGCTCTAACAAGATTTTATATACTTCTTCAGCTGAGAAATGCTCATGTTTATGCTCTTGCATTAATGCAAGGATAGTGAGCCGAGGTTCAGTAATTTTTAATCCTGCTTTTTTGAGTAATTTGATGTTTTCTTCAGACATAATGTTCCCTTAATTTGCTAAATAGAGATGGTTAAGCTAATTCCGCTAAACACATTTCATCGTAGATTTGTTTTGTCCATTTCTCTACGCGTTCTGCAGTAAGTTCAGGTTGACGATCTTCATCAATACATAAACCGATAAAGTTTCCATCATCTAATAATGCCTTTGATGATTCAAAGGTATAACCATCCGTTGGCCAGTTCCCTACAATAATTGCACCGCGCGGTTCAACGATATCTCTTACTGTACCGATTGCATCACAGAAATAATCTGCGTAGTCTTCTTGATCGCCACAGCCAAAGATACCGACTAATTTGTCAGTAAAATCAATTTCTTCTAAGGTTGGGAAAAAATCATCCCAGTCAGCTTGCGCTTCACCGTAATACCAAGTCGGAATACCGAAAAGTAAAAAATCATAACCTTCGATATCTTCTTTCGAGCTTTTTGCAATGTCACGAATATCAACGAGTTCGTTACCTAATTGCTTTTGAATCATTTTTGCAATGTTTTCTGTATTACCTGTGTCACTACCGTAAAATAAACCGACAACTGCCATTGTTCTTTCCTTTTGAAATAAAATTAGGTGAGTAGAAAAAAAGATGAGGGAGCTAAGCCCTATAATTTGTGCGAACTATAACATAAATGAATTCTCATTTGAATAGAATAATTCTCATTTAAAGCGATTAATTCTTATTTAGAAACCTATCAATAGCACGTATCACAAAATCAGGTTTTTCTGCATGGACCCAGTGCCCACAACCATTGATAGTGAACGAGGTCGCATTAGGGAATTGTTTTAGAATGGTTTCTGTATATTCAGGTTTAATATAAGATGAAAGCCCACCTTTGATGAAGAGTGTAGGCGTATTAGCGAAGACCTCTTGCCAATCCATTAGCTCTGCATAATGTTCAAAAAGTGCAGTCAAATTGAAACGAAAATATTCACTTGAAGTCGGCTCAAAAGATTTCAACATAAATTGCACCACACTCGGATCAGCAATTTCACTTTCTAAAATAGGCTTAGCTTGTTGACGAGTTTGTGGTTGAGCTTTTTTTACTGCAAACAAACCCCGAAACACATCATCATGTCCAGCACTGCTATTAGCCACAGGTGCAATATCAATGACAACTAATTTTTCCACGCGCTGCGGTTGAAGTGCGGTCATTTTCATGGCCGTTTTTCCGCCCATTGAATGACCAATTAAGATCACTTTATTTAATTGAAGATAGTCGATAAGTTGCCATACATCATCAGCCATGACGTCGTAATTCATTGTTTCTGAATGAAAACTATGACCATGATTACGCAAGTCTACGCGCAAAATATTATAGTTATCGCTAAATGCACGCGCGATGACACCAAGATTATTCATATCCCCAAACAAGCCATGAATGAAAACTAAAGTAGGCGGATTAATTGATTGTTTTGCTTGGTGAAATTGATGGTTTAATAATTGGGAAGATGACATATATTTTGCGTGAGAATTTGGTTAGAAATCGTTATAATGGACGAAAATTTTAGCAAACGGAGAGAAAAAAATGAAGATAATTGAAGTCGATGAAGAATTATATCAATACATTGCGGCACAAACTCAGTCTATTGGAGAAAGTGCGTCTGATATTCTTCGCCGTTTGTTGAATTTACCCACTCATGCAACAAGCTCGGTTGATTTCTTTGAATCAGTAGCATCAGCTGAAACGTCAAAAAGTGCGGTGCATTCTGAGCCTGTTTTAACGGAAAAAACAGCCGAAGCATCTCAACCAAAAGTTGAACCTGCAGATCCGCCAAAAGCAGTAAAAAAACAATCGGACGAAGCAATCAATCACATTGTTGATAAAGTTCGTGCGTTATTGAATTCTGCTGAGTTCAAAGAAGAGCCAAAAGCAGTGGTGCGTTTTTTAAGTATATTACGTACGCTTTACCGTACCAATCCAGAAAGCTTTGCACAGGCAACAGAAAGCTTGCAAGGCCGTACTCGTGTGTATTTTGCTCGTGATGAAGGAACGTTGCTTGTGGCTGGGAATCATACAAAACCAAAACAAATCCCAGATACACCATATTGGGTGATTACCAATACCAATAGTGGTCGTAAAATGTTGATGCTAGAAGGGGCGATGCAATCTATGCATTTGCCGGAATATTTAATCGATGAAGTTCGCCCTTATTTCGTTAGCAACTAAGTCGATGCAAAAATTCCCTTGGCAAGCATTTGCCCAAAATTCAGCGTATGCAGATCAGATCGCGCTGCGAAATTCGCAGGGCGATCCTTTTACTTGGGTGGAGCTTGTCGAGAAAATTAATCAAGTAGAAGCTTTTCTTTTGCAACAAGGAGTGACAGCGCAAAGTGCGGTCGCTTTTTGTGGTAAAAATTCAGAACAGATCTTATTTCTTTATTTAGCCGTTATTCAGCTAGGCGCAAAAATTTTAGGTATTAACCCTGCATTTCCTCAAGAAAAAAGAGAAGAATTGTGCCAAGAGTATGGGGTGGATTTTTGTTATCAAACCGAAGATATTCATTATTTAGCTGCTGAACCATTACCTGAGCATAAAGCTGATTTTACAAAGGCGGCAACGATGACGCTCACATCGGGCTCTACTGGTTTGCCTAAAGCTGTGGTGCATAATGTTTCTGCTCATTTAGCTAATGCGGAAGGCGTTTGTGCCTTAATGAATTTTGGCAAAGATCAATCATGGCTACTTTCTTTACCGCTTTATCATGTTTCCGGACAAGGCATTGTGTGGCGTTGGCTTTACGCAGGTGCCACCTTAGTTTTACCGAAAGAAGATTTTTATCAATCTATTGGTGAGGTTTCTCATGTTTCTCTCGTGCCAACGCAATTGCAGCGTTGGTTTGATTATTTGTCGGAGCATCCTCAACCTATCCAAACGCAAGCCGTGTTATTAGGTGGGACACAAATCCCTGTAAAATTAACCCAAGTATTAAGTGAATTAGGTATTCGAAGCTATTCAGGCTATGGTATGACAGAAATGGCTTCTACCGTATTCGCTAAACAATCGGATGGAAAAATGGGTGTAGGTCAACCTTTACTTGACCGAGCGTTCAAGTTAGTGAATGAAGAGGTTTGGTTAAAAGGTGCTGGACTTGCCATGGGCTATTGGCGAGAAGGACATATTGTTCCACTCACCAATGCCGAAGGTTGGTTCCAAACCAAAGATAAAGCTCAATGGCTTGATGATGAATTAGTTATTCAAGGCCGATTGGATAATATGTTTATTTCTGGAGGTGAAAATATTCAACCAGAAGAAATTGAAAAAGTGATTGCACAATCAGATTTGGTGAAACAAGTCTTTGTTTTGCCTCAACATGATGAGGAATTTGGCCATCGCCCTGTCGCGATTGTTGAATTTCATACCTCATTTAATGAAAGTGCGGTCGAATCTCTCAACGTTTTTTTACAAGGGCGATTGGAACGATTCAAGCAACCCGTTGCCTACTATGAACTCCCACAGGATGTAATCCAAGGGGCAATAAAGATTTCTCGTAAAGCACTCGCCGATTGGCTGTCGCAACAATAGGAAAGTTAGTTTAATGAAAAATATCTCTCGTTTTTTGACCGCACTTGGTCTTTCATTTGTTTTTACACTTGCGTTTTCTCAGCCTGTTTGGGCAGAGAATAATGCTGATTTACCAACTGAAAAAACACTAAAAAGTGAATTAGCTGAGGCGGAAAAGTTACCGGATGGTGAGGAAAAAACAAGTAAAGTGGCCACAATCCAGGCTTCGCTTGATCTCTTGCAACAAATTCAAACCCAACAAAAAAATAATAACGATTTGCAAGATACGCTTATTAATGCGGATTCTGAAATTCAGAAGAATAATGCTGATCTTCAAAATCTTAAAAAACAGCTAAGCTCACCAAATAACACGGATTATGCTTCACAAAGTTTAGCGACTTTACAGGCACAGCTTGAGAAACTGACCAATCAGCAACAGGATGCACAATCTGCATTAAGTGCCGTAAATACACAACTTGCAGGGCAGAGTTCTGTGTCTGAACGTGCTCAAACAGCCTTGACAGATAATGTTAAACGTACGCAAGAATTGAATCAGAAATTGGCTGACCCAACAACCAGTTCGCTATTAAAACAGCAAATTCAACTTGAGTTGCAATTGATTGAGCTAAAAAATATCTATAATCAAGTGTTATTAAAAAATAGCGATCAGTTGACGATGCTTTATCAAAGCCGATATGAACTGTTGAATACGCGTGTTCAAGCATTGCAGCAACAAATTGCCGCTATTCAAGAAGTGATTAATCAAAAGAATTTGGCTAAAACACAAAACCAAGTTGAGCAAGCACAACAGCAAAATCAAAGTGTTGAGCAAAACCCATTGATCCAGAAAGAGTTGGATTTGAATTCGCAACTTAGCCAATATTTACTTGAGCAAACAGAGAAAACCAATACATTAACGCAAGATGAACTACGCATGCGAAATGTATTGGATAACTTAACGCAGACGCAACGTACCATTGATGAGCAAATTAGTGCGTTACAAGGCACGTTGGTACTTTCGCGCATTATTCAGCAACAAAAACAAAAATTACCGACTAATTTAAATATTCAAGGGCTTTCAAAACAAATTGCGGATTTACGTGTACAAATCTTTGATATTACACAAAAACGTAATGAACTTTATGATATTGATGCTTACATCAGTAAAATAGAGCAGAATGAAAACAAATCGTTTACACCTGCAGAAAAAACACAATTAACCAATTTGCTCACTGAGCGTCGTAAAGTTGCCTCTGATTTGATTAAATCATTGAATAATCAATTGAACTTAGCGATTTCCTTAGAGTTAACCCAACAGCAGATTACTCAAATCAGTGATCAAATTCAGTCTAAACTCGATCAACAAAGTTTCTGGGTAAAAAGTAACAATCCAATTAATTTAGATTGGTTCAAAAAACTGCCAATGTCACTCAAGGCACAATTTGATGGCATTGGAAAGAAAATTGGCTTCCCGACAAATTTTGATAATTTGCCGTATTTACTCACTTATGTCTTTATTTTGTTTGTGATTGGTGGATTGATTTTCAAATTTAAAGAATCGATTAAACAACGCATAGCTGTGATTAATGGCGAAATTAATAGGCTTCGTTCTGACAGCCAATGGCATACGCCACTTGCATTATTTTATACGGCGCTTTTATCGTTATCTGGCACCCTTTGGTTCTTAGCGGCTTGCCAACTTTTAGGCTTTTTCTTTGTGAAAAATCCACAAGAGTTTTGGGAGTGGTCGCTCAGTATGGCGGGCTATTGGTGGTTCTTTAGTTTTATCTTAGCTATTCTTCGTCCGAATGGTATTTTAGTACGCCATTTTGGTTTTACTAAAGAGAGTGCTGCGAGCCTACAAGACGTCACGAAGCGTATTATTGTTTCTGTTGTGTTATTACTGAATACATCAATTTTCAGTAATGTCATGGATACAGGCTTAGCAAATGACGTATTGGGTGAAATTAATACGATTGTTGCCTTGCTTTTCTGTATTGTGATTATTGCGCCACGTTTTGTTCGCACAGAAAAATCGTTGAATTCAAGCGTAACGGATCAGCGTGATAGAACGCTTTTAAAAATTATGCGCGTTTTATTGCAATTGGTCCCTGTTATTTTAATTGCACTAGTTGCTTTAGGCTATTATTACACCGCCTTAAATTTAATTACGCATATTATTAATACCTACATTGCATGGGTGGTGTGGTCGTTGGTGCGCCATACGATTTATCGTGGTATGACGGTTGCATCAAGACGTTTAGCTTATCGACGTTTACAAGAAAAACGTCAGCAAAAACAACAAGATTCAAGTGATACTTCAGCCTCTGATGATGTGGTCGTGATTACCGAACAAGAAGAGGGATTAGCCTTAAATGAAGTACGGAGCCAGTTACTACGTTTTGCCGATCTCTTTATTTGGACCGCACTTTTTGCCATCTTCTATTATGTCTGGTCAGATTTAGTTACGGTTGTAAGTTATTTGCGTGATATTACCTTGTGGCAACAAACCTCAACGACTGAAGCGGGCGTGGTGACAGAAACGATTTCACTCTTTAACTTGATTGTTGCGTTAATCATTGTTGTGATTACCTATATTTTAGTGCGTAACATTCCAGGTATTTTAGAAGTATTAATCTTCTCTCGAGTGAAACTTTCACCAGGTACGCCTTATACCATTACAAAATTATTAACCTATATCTTGGTTGCAGTGGGTGGCGCATGGGCATTTTCGACGCTTGGGATGTCATGGTCTAAATTACAATGGTTATTTGCCGCCCTTTCCGTTGGTCTCGGTTTTGGTATGCAGGAAATTTTTGCGAACTTTGTTTCTGGCATCATTTTATTATTTGAGCGTCCAATTCGTGTGGGCGATATGGTGACAATTAACGATGTAACAGGTACGGTGGCGAAAATCCGTATTCGTGCCATTACGATGATCGATCCGGATCGAAAAGAAGTGATTGTGCCCAATAAATCTTTTGTAACCGGACAAGTAACTAACTGGGCATTATCTAATACCGTTACTCGTTTAGTGGTGTCTGTTGGCGTGGCGTATGGTTCAGATTTAGAGTTGGTGAGACGCTTATTATTGCAAGCCGCACACGAGCAACCAAGCGTCTTAAAAGATCCGGAACCAAGAGTGCTATTTTTAACCTTTGGTGCAAGCACATTAGATCATGAACTACATGTTCATGTTGGGCAAGTGTCTGAGCGAAATGGTACGCGTGATGCACTCAACCGTCGCGTGAATGAGCTATTTGCAGAAAATAATATTGATATTGCATTCAATCAATTAGATATCTTTATCAAGAATAAAGATACAGGTGAAGAAATTCCATTTATTGATGTAGCAAAATTAGCTCAAAACCATTAATTAAAGAGAGAAAATATGGCAGGGAATACTATCGGACAACTTTTTCGTGTGACGACCTTTGGGGAGTCGCATGGTATTGCATTAGGCTGTATCGTAGATGGCGTACCGCCGAATCTTGAATTATCGGAAGCCGATATTCAACCTGATTTAGATCGTCGTAAACCGGGTACATCACGTTATACCACACCACGTCGTGAAGACGATGAAGTACAGATTTTATCTGGCGTATTTGAAGGTAAAACAACCGGTACCAGTATTGGAATGATCATTAAAAATGGTGATCAACGTTCACAAGATTATGGCGATATCAAAGATCGTTTCCGTCCTGGACATGCGGATTTTACCTATCAACAAAAATACGGTATTCGTGATTATCGCGGTGGTGGTCGCTCTTCTGCACGTGAAACTGCCATGCGTGTTGCCGCAGGTGCGATTGCGAAGAAATATTTACGTGAGCAGTTTGGTATTGAAGTCCGTGGTTTTTTAAGCCAAATTGGCGAAGTGAAGATTGCACCACAGACTGTAGGAAAAATTGATTGGGATAAAGTGAATAGCAACCCATTTTTCTGCCCGGATGAAAGTGCGGTCGAAAAATTTGATGAATTAATCCGTGAATTGAAAAAAGAAGGCGATTCGATTGGCGCTAAACTAACCGTGATTGCAGAGAATGTCCCTGTCGGTTTAGGCGAGCCTGTTTTTGATCGACTTGATGCAGATTTAGCCCATGCTTTAATGGGGATTAATGCCGTTAAAGGCGTAGAGATTGGCGACGGCTTTGCAGTGGTTGAACAGCGTGGCAGTCAACATCGTGATGAAATGACACCAAATGGTTTTGAAAGCAACCATGCTGGCGGTATTTTAGGGGGCATTAGCTCAGGTCAGCCAATTATTGCGACCATTGCACTAAAACCAACATCTAGTATTACCATTCCAGGACGCTCTATTAATTTAGCGGGAGAACCTGTGGAAGTGGTGACAAAAGGCCGTCATGATCCTTGCGTCGGTATCCGAGCAGTACCCATTGCAGAGGCTATGGTCGCAATTGTGTTACTCGATCATTTATTGCGTTTTAAGGCTCAGTGCAGATAAGCATGAAATTAACAAAACGGGAAAGAAAACAAGGAAAGAAACCCCGTAAGGTAACTCCGCCAAAGCCGAAAGCAAAATTAATTGATCTCAAAGCATTAAGCAGAGATAAATGGAATCGTAGACTTGCTCTTTTAGCTTTATGTTCATGGTTTGGTATATCTTACTATAGTGCAGATAAAACCGAGTTTTTCTCAGTTGGGTATGGCGATGTAGTTTCGTACTGCCTTATTGTTTTATTCTTTGTGGTTTATTATAAGATCTTTGGAGTCCTTCCTTTTACGGAGGATGAAGAAGATCATCATGATTTTATGGGGGCATTTTATACCAGTATTTTCCTAATCTTTTTATTCCACCCTTACGTTGTCTTTTTTCAAACGATTTATACTGAAAAGTATGGCCGTGTAGAAGATATTTATCAAACTACAGTTGTGGATAAAAGAAAGTTTACGACATCAGGAAAGTATCATCGTACTTATTGTAAAGTTCAGGTGTTTTCTAATCAGTATAAGAATGAAGATATAGATGTCGGTCGCAGTTTCTATGAGCGAATAAATTGTGGTGATTTTATCTATCTACAAAGAACATCGTCATCACAAGGATATTATATAGAAATTGACAGTTATAAAACTAATAATTCGGTAAAGTGTAATAACAAATTATAATTAAGAGCAAATATGAATAAATCTTTAGCAAAATTACTTTCAAGTGCGGTTGTTTTAGGGAGTGTATTTTTCTCGTTACAAACAACAGCCTCGCCACAAGACTGGCAACGAATTAAACGTCCAATTCCTGCAACAGATGGTAAAGCGAACCCAATTGGTAGCTATTCGAATGGTTGTATTATTGGTGCTGAACCTTTGCCTTATAAAGGTGAGGGCTATCAAGTCATTCGTATGAATAAAAACCGCTATTATGGTCATCCGGATATGATTGCCTATTTACAGCGCCTTGGACAAAAAGCGAAGTCAGCAGGCTTACCAACGATGTTGATTGGGGATATTGCTATGCCAGGTGGTGGTCGCTTTTTAACGGGGCATGCAAGCCATCAAATGGGATTAGACGCGGATATTTGGTTGCGCATGGGTACCATGACAGACAGTGAAGCGTTAAACTCTGACGGAAAAGGCTTGCTTGTGGTGAACCGTCAAACACAACGTGTTGATGAAAATGTGTGGAATAACAATCATGCAACCTTAATCAAACTGGCAGCGCAAGATCCCCAAGTGACCCGTATTTTTGTGAACCCAGCGATTAAATTAAAACTTTGTCAAACTGCGGGTGATGATCGTGCTTGGTTACACAAAATTCGTCCATGGTTTGGTCATGATTCACATTTCCACGTGCGCATTGCTTGTCCAAAAGATGCGGCTTATTGTGAAGATCAAGCACCTGTACCAGCAGGTGATGGTTGTGGCGATGAACTTTATTCTTGGTTTGAGCCGGCAAAACCAGGTTCGGGCTCTTCTAAACCAAAAGTAACACCTCCAGAACCATTTTTATGCCAACAAGTGTTGAGTTCGCCAAATAGTAGCGAATGGTTAGAGTAGGAGTTAAACAATGGAGTTGGGGATTGATATATTAGCCATGCTTTTTGCTGCTGCCTTTATTGCTGCATTTATTGATGCGATAGCGGGTGGCGGAGGCTTAATTACAATCCCTGCCTTATTAATGACAGGTATGCCACCTGCGATGGCGTTAGGTACAAATAAATTACAAGCATTCGGCGGCGCGTTGTCGGCAAGTATTTACTTTTTGCGTAAAAGAGCGGTCAATTTATCGGCGTTTTCTTTCATCTTACTGATAATTTTTATCGGCTCGGTGATTGGTACGTTACTCATTCAAAATTTAGATGCGTCATTAATTAAAAAAGGGCTTCCATTTCTCATTTTAGCGATCGGCTTATACTTTTTATTGACACCTAAATTGGGCGAAAGTGATCGAAAACAACGTATTTCCTACGCAGTTTTTGCGTTGTGTGTTGGATCATTGCTGGGTTTTTATGACGGCTTTTTTGGACCAGGTGTAGGCTCATTAATGAACTTGGCTTGTGTCACATTGCTTGGATTTAATCTCACTAAAGCAACTGCGCATGCTAAAGTGATGAATTTAACCTCAAATTTTGCGTCATTAATTTTCTTCTTTATTGGTGGTCATGTCATTTGGACTGTCGGTTTAGTGATGATGGCAGGAAGTCTGATTGGTGCGAATTTAGGCGCCAAAATGGTGATGGCAAAAGGCAAACAACTGATTAGACCGATGGTGGTGATTATGTCATTTATCATGACGATAAAAATGGCGTATGATCAAGGTTGGTTTCATTTTTAACGATTGATTATGACAGATTCTCAGAAAAAATTACGTATTACGGCACGAACGGGCTATGAACCACATTTTTCATGGTCATATTTGCACCCGAAAAATTGGGGGATTTGGTTCGGTATTTTTGTGCTTTTGTTACTCGCTTTTGTGCCATTTCGTTTACGCGATAAAATGGCCGAGAGACTGGCGCGCGCACTGACGAAAAAAATCGGTAAACCACGTATTCGTGCAGAAATTAATTTGAAACTCTGTTTCCCAGATTGGACAGATGAGCAGCGTGACAAAGTGATCGAAGAGATGTTTGTGACGGTCGCACAAGTAATGCTTGGTATTGGTGAAATTGCCATTCGTTCTAAAAAACATTTACAAAAACGCAGTGAATTCATTGGCCTTGAGCATATCAAGCAAGCCAAAGCTGAAGGGCATAACATCATTTTGATGGTACCACATGGTTGGGCGATAGATGCCTCTGGCATTATTTTGCATACACACGGCATGCCGATGACATCAATGTATAACCCGCACCGAAATCCGTTGGTGGACTGGTTGTGGACTTTAGCGCGTCAACGTTTTGGTGGAAAAATGCATGCACGCCAAAATGGTATTAAGCCGTTTTTAGCACACATCAAACAAGGCCAAATGGGGTATTATCTTCCTGATGAGGATTTTGGTGCCGAGCAAAGTGTCTTTGTGGATTTCTTTGCTACTTATAAGGCGACGCTTCCTGGGTTAAACAAAATGGCAAAATTAGCGAAAGCGGTGGTTATCCCAATGTTCCCACGTTATAACGCTAAGAATGGCAAGTATGAAATGGAAATTCGCCCACCGATGCAATTAAGCGACGAGCCTGAGCAATCAGCCCGTGCGATGAACGAAGAAATTGAGTATTTCGTTACGCCAACACCTGAACAATATGTCTGGATTTTACAGCTTCTTCGTACTCGAAAAGACGGGAAAGATATTTACCCAGATTAATTCATTTTATTTACAAAAGTGCGGTCAAAATTCACCGCACTTTTGCGTTTTTATATGCTAGAATGCGAGCCTAAAAACAGGATTTTTTCTTACTCTTTTTTGAGCAATTATTTATGAACAAACAACTTGAATTAATCAAATCTTCTATCAAATCTATCCCAAATCATCCAAAAGAAGGCATTATTTTCCGTGATATCACGAGCTTACTTGAAGTGCCTGCGGCTTTTAAAGCCACAATCGATTTGATCGTTGAAAAGTATAAAGATCAAGGACTCACAAAAGTAATTGGTACTGAGTCTCGTGGATTTATTTTTGGTGCGCCAGTTGCATTAGCATTAGGTTTGCCATTTATCCCCGTTCGTAAACCAGGCAAATTACCTCGTGAAGTGATTGCACAGTCTTATCAGTTAGAATACGGTCAAGACACCCTTGAATTGCACACTGATGCCATTTCTCAAGGTGATAACGTGTTAATCATTGATGACTTATTAGCAACGGGCGGTACAGTTGAAGCCACCGTGAAATTAGTTCAACGTTTAGGTGGTGATGTGAAACATGCTGCCTTTGTGATTAATTTGCCAGAATTAGGGGGCGAAAAACGCTTACGTGATTTAGGCATTGATTGCTATACCTTAGTGAATTTTGAAGGCCATTAATTTTTAAAGAGATGTGATGAGCTACCAAGTTTTAGCCAGAAAATGGCGACCAAAAAACTTTTCTGAAGTAGTGGGGCAAAGCCATGTACTCACTGCTTTGGAAAACGGTTTAAAAGAAAACCGTTTACATCATGCTTATTTATTTTCCGGCACCCGTGGCGTAGGTAAAACCTCCATTGCTCGTTTATTTGCGAAAGGCTTGAATTGTGTAAACGGTATTACTGCCGATCCTTGTGGTGAATGTGAAAACTGCAAAGCGATCGAAGCTGGCAACTTTATTGATTTAATTGAAATCGATGCGGCTTCTCGTACTAAAGTAGAAGATACGCGTGAGCTATTAGACAATGTGCAATATAAGCCGGTAGTAGGGCGTTATAAAGTCTATCTTATCGATGAAGTCCATATGCTTTCTCGCCATTCTTTCAATGCGTTGTTAAAAACCTTGGAAGAACCACCTGAATATGTGAAATTCTTATTGGCTACAACGGATCCACAAAAATTACCGATTACGATTTTATCCCGTTGTATGCAATTTCATCTCAAAGCATTAGATGAACCGCAAATTTCAGCGCATCTTAATCGCGTGCTTACTGCCGAAAATATTCCTTTTGATACGCCTGCATTGGATAAATTAGCCAAAGCGGCACAGGGTAGTATTCGCGATAGCTTAAGTTTAACGGATCAAGCGATAGCCATGGGAAATGGTAAAGTTTCCACTGATGTGGTGAATACCATGCTTGGGCTGTTAGATGAAGATCAGCCGATTGAAATCATTTACGCCTTACATCAAGGTAATGGTGAGCGTTTAATGAAAACCATCCAAACGGTGGCAGAAAAAGCGGGCGATTGGGATGAGTTATTGGCAGAAACAGCAGAGAAATTGTATCAAATTGCCTTAATGCAGTTGCTTGCTAAAAATACCACAGATGAAAACGATCACTTAGGTTTTCTGGCCAAACATATTTCACCGGAAGACGTACAATTCTTCTATCAAGTGATTGTATCAGGTCGAAAAGAATTGGCCTCCGCACCAAATCGTCGAATTGGTGCAGAAATGACATTATTGAGGGCGTTGGCATTCCACCCAAAGTTCCTTACGGCAGCACAAACGCCTAAACAAGGCGGGCTATTCCCTGAACAAAATACACAGAAAAGTGCGGTTGAAAATCAACCTGTTTCTGGTTATGTGGATATGCCGGTGCTGTCGCAAAACATCAAAGCAAATTATTCTGCACAAGCGCAAAAGCCGATGGCTCAAACGGCGATTATGCATTCCTCATCTTCTCAACCAGTTTCCACTCAAACTACATCTTCATTGAATTTAGCCAGCCTTGCCGCGCTAGAGGCATTGAATCAATTAACGCAAATTGAGCAATCGGAGCGCCAACATCATCATGATGAACAGCAAGCCGCGGTGGAAGAAACCTTGCATCATCTCCAAGAGTTGGACGCACAAAAAAATTCACCAAAAATGACCGCACTTCCAGTGCGAGAGATGACACCACCGAAAGCTACGCAAACGAAAGCCGCGGCACCAAATCCAATTACTCAACAAGCTGACGAGTTAAAGCAAAGTATTGAAACGGTGGAAAACACCATTGATGACAATGTTGAAATGGATGCAGAAGAGCAAGAAATTCTGGATGCGGAAACCTATCGCTGGGAGTGGAGTAATCCGGATTTAGCCAAAGTGGATAGTGGTGTGCGTCCTTCTGATATTAAACAGGCGATGTTGAAAGATGTGACACCAGAATTGCGTGAGAAAATTATTCAAATTACGCAAAAACAAGATCCTTGGACGGATATTGTTGAACGTTCTGGCGTGATTGGCTTTTCAAAAGAGTTGGCATTAAATTGCTTTATTAAGTCGCAAACAGAAGATGAAATTCAACTCGGGCTTCATTCTGAAAAAGCGCATTTAAAACAAGATCGAAATATTAAAAATTTAGTGGAACATCTTGAACGTTTATATGAAAAAACAATCAAATTGTCGATTTTTGTTGAAGATTCCGATGTTTTAACCCCGATGGATTACCGCAAAAAAGTTTATCAAGAGTTGCGTGAACAGGCACGTACGGATTTACAGCAAGATAAAAAACTGCTTTTATTACAAAAAGAGTTTGATGCGAAATTGGATGTGGAAAGCATTCGACCAGTCTAAAATTCACTTCTCTAAATTTTAACTTTATAAAGGAAAAAATATGGCGTTTAGCTCACTTTTTACTCTTATTGATGATATTGCATCGATTCTTGATGATGTCGCCTTGATGACCAAAATAGCAGCCAAGAAAACCGTTGGCGTAGTAGGCGATGACTTAGCCTTAAATGCTAATCAGGTAACGGGTGCATCTTCCGATCGTGAATTACCCATTGTTTGGGCTGTTACCAAAGGATCGTTAGTCAATAAAGTCATTTTAATTCCAATAGCTTTACTGCTTTCTGCATTTTTACCTTGGTTGATCGTGCCACTTCTGATGATTGGTGGGGCGTATTTGTGTTTTGAAGGTGTGGAGAAAATTCTACATAAATTTATTGCTCATGAAGAGCATGAAGAAAAAACAACCTTTAATGAAGCTGCTAAAATTAAAGGGGCAATTCGTACTGATTTTATTCTTTCCGCTGAAATTATCATTATTGCATTGGGTGAATTAACTGAAGCGAGCTTGCTGACTCGCATCATTTCTCTTTCAATAGTGGGTATTGGAATTACTATTTTTGTTTATGGCTTAGTAGCATTAATTGTTAGAGCGGATGATTTCGGTTTATACCTTATTAAAAAAGGTGGTGTGGCGAAGTCAATCGGGAACGCAATTTTAGTGATTATGCCTAAATTTATGCGTTCACTTAGTTTTATCGGTACGCTCGCCATGTTTTTAGTCGGTGGTGGTATTTTCGTACATAATGTGGATTTCATTCATCATTTGCTCGCTGATTATCAATTAGCGGATGGCTTATTAGGTAATGTTGCGACGTTAGTCGTGGGTGTGATTGTTGGCGCGATTGCTTGTGCGATTGTATTACCCGCGATGAAATTATTTGGTAAACACTAAAAACGAGATAAAAAATAACCGCACTTTGATGCTTTCAAGGTGCGGTTTTTTTATGGCTGGAACAGACTATTTACGAGAAGTATAATCGCCAAAACAAACCCATTTATAGCTGGTTAAGGCTTCTAATCCCATTGGGCCACGAGCATGAAGTTTTTGAGTACTTACCGCCACTTCTGCACCTAAACCAAATTGCCCGCCATCGGTAAATCGAGTACTTGCATTCACATACACGGCTGCTGCATCCACTTGATTGATAAATTGTGTGGCTAGTCGTTGATTTTCCGTCAAGATACTTTCTGAATGTTGCGTGCCATATTCACGGATGTGAGCAATTGCCGCATCCATATCTTCAACCACCACAACATTGAGATCGAGTGAACCCCATTCTTGGCGTAGTGCTTGTTCAGTCACTTCTTGCACATCGACATTTGCAGCTTGAAGAATCGAAAGTGCGGTTGATTTTGCATGGAATTTCACTTTTTTCTCGGCTAAATATTTTGCAAGTTTAGGTAGGAAAGTATCAGCAATCGAGCGCTGAACTAAAAGCGTTTCCAGCGTATTACATGTGCTTGGGCGTTGGCATTTTGCATTGGCAATCACCGCAAGGGCTTTTTCTTGGTCAGCACTTTCTTCCACAAAAAGATGGCAAACACCCACACCACCAACAATCACTGGAATGGTAGAATGTTGTTTACAAAGCTCATGTAAGCCCGCACCGCCACGAGGAATAATCATATCTACATAGCGATCCAATTTAAGCAGTTGCATCACAAGTTCACGATTAGGATCCGTAATGGCTTGCACTGCATGGCGTGGTAATCCCGCTTGTTCAAGGGCATTCTGTACCACTTCTACTAAAATTTGGTTGGAATGTTGCGTTTCTTTTCCACCACGCAAAATCACGGCATTACCGGTTTTTAAGCAAAGGCTCGCTACATCAATGGTCACATTAGGACGCGCTTCGTAAATGGTACCAATCACACCAAGCGGAGTACGGACTCGCTCGATCTTTAATCCACTATCTAAGGTGCCGCCATCAATGATTTTCCCCACAGGATCCGCGAGAGAAATTACATGGCGTACATCATTCGCAATGCCTTTTAGGCGATCTTCGGTTAATAATAGGCGGTCAATTAAGGCTTCTGATAAACCATTTTGTTTCGCGATTTCAATATCTTTTTGGTTTGCCGCAAGAATACGATCGGCTTGTTGTTCTAATTGTTCCGCAATGATACTGAGTGCATGATTTTTTTCAGTGGTATTTAACTGCGCTAAAATAAAGGCCGCATCTTTGGCTTGTTTACCCATTTGTTCTAACATATCGAATCCCTTGTTATTGCAACAAAAATATGGTGTAGCTTATCGTAAAAATGTTAAAGGTGAAATGATTAAAATTAAGGATTTTGTGAATTAGGTGTGAGTGGTTTATGATTTAGCCGATTTTATGATATAAGAGGGTATTTAAAATTCACAGATTCTATAGGCTGTACTATTTCCAGTTTTAAGATAGACAATAATAAAACTTTTGAAAAACATGACGAATAGTTTGGGAGATAAAATATGAAAAAACTATCAAAATTGCCAATAAATAATTCATTATGTTTTAGAAATATCGACTTTAATGGATTTTCGAGAAGTAACAAATGGGTTGGTTATTTTGGAGCGAATGATTTAGGTGATACGGCTAACATAAAAAGAGCTTCTAAATTGCTTGAAAGATTTTTCTCTGAAGATTTGGATGGTTTTTTCCTTCTTAGTGCTCTAGTATATGATGATAATTCAGAGATAGATGATGAGTTAAAACAATCTAGCTATTTAGAAGAATACTTGAGTTTATATGAAGAAGCCAAGAAGAGTAATTTTTTAAATGAGTATGCTGGTGTTTATGAAGATTATTTTGAGTCAATCGATTTGAAAAATGAGCCACAACCTCCAATAAGTATATTTAACATGCATTTTGATTCCAATAAGATCTTCTTGTATTGTGAGTTGGTTATAGCTTTTTATTTTGGAAAAGTTGGCGGAGGTATTTGTTTCTTAATCAATCCTAAGTTAGGAATTGCACTTTATCCGCACGATGATATTGGTTATGGTTGTATCTCTCTTATAGATGATACAACCTTAGCTGAGAATTTTCTAAAATTTTGCAATGAAGATAAATATTTCTATTCTATTTTCGATGAAGAATTTAAGAATTAATCTTTTTTAAATAATAAAACAAAGGTTTGTATGACATTATTTGAGGAGTGTATAGATACTCTTTCAGACGATTTTAGTCTTCTGACAGAGGAAAAAGAGAAAGAGGTTATAAATATCCATTTGAGTATGGAAATATAGATAAATTATCAGAGGAAGCTAAACGTATAGCTTATCCATTATTTCGTTTTCTTCGGTAATTTATCATTTGTTTCATCTTCTTGCTCTTGAAAATCGAAAACGGGTAGTCCCCAACCAAATCGAACAGCAAGTAAGCGCAGTGCAAAACCGCTGAATAAAGTCAGTAAAATCGTAAATGTATGATCTAATTGAATATGTTGTAATGCCATATACATCACAGCAGAGAAGAATGATACACTGGCGTAAAGTTCTTTTTGGAATACAAGGGGAATGCGGTTACAAAGTAAATCACGCAACACACCACCAAATGCACCCGTTACTGTTGCCGCAATGGATGTAACGGTAAAGCCATAGCCCATATCAATCGCAATTTGCGCACCGATAATGGAATACACGATTAACCCTAAGGCATCCAATACCAAGAAAATGGTGCGGAAGTAGCGCATAAAATGTTTGATGAAAGGTGCGATAAAAACGGTTAATACAGCCGCACCGGCTACCATGATGAAATATTCAGGATGTTTAACCCAGCCAACAGGGTAGTGCCCTAATAATACATCGCGTACTGTACCACCGCCAATCGCCGTGACACAGGCGATAATAATTACCCCGAAAATATCCATTTTTTCTCGTCCAGCGGCTAATGCGCCGGTAATTCCTTCGGCAGTAATTCCAATAATATAAAGTACGCTTAATAGCATTTTTTTTGTGGTCCCTAAAGTGCGGTTATCATTTTGCTTATTTTAAAAGGGAATGAGGCAAAATGCACGAAAGCCATTAAAAAAAGCCGTAAATTTTGGCATAATGACGCCTTCTTTTTCTAATCGAGAATTTTATGTCAGAAGAACAATCCAAACCCTTGGCCGCATTTCTTGCCATATTGCCAATTGGGTTGCTATTAATGGTCGATTTTTTTATAGAATCTTTGCAACTTGCTGAAAAATTGATTCCTCATTTAGCCTTTGGTGTGCTGATTGCCCAATTGCTTTGTTTAGTTGCCTTTATTAAAGGGGAAATTTGCCCAGGGCAGCGTGGACGTTTAATTAAAGCAAATGTCTGTTTTGCGCTTTATTGGTTCGTTTGGCTAGGGATGAGCTTAGCCTCACCACATCATTACGTGATGACTGATATTGTCAGCTTATGCGGGTTATCTGCCGTATATGCAGTGTGGAAACAACCTAAAGATGACGTCGCTCGCCGTGGTTTTCTCTTAATGGCATCTTTGGTAAGTGGATTGGGTGTCATTGCCTATTTAATGATTTTCTTTGGCAATCCAACACCGAATTTCATGCAATATAACCCACTGGCACAAGCTTTAATGGGCGTATTGTTAGCGAATTTATGTTTGTCCATTTCTCGTAATCGTCTACAAGGTTTCATTGCGTTACTACCGTTATTGATGATTTTGTTGCTTGCCCTTAATGCGTTGGCAGTACTGATTTTTATTCTTTATCAAGGCACAAGTGCGGTCGTTTTTTCGAGCGTTTTCGCATACGGCATTTATTTTCTGCTTCACTTAGTGATAGCGGGTGTACTGCTCTTACACAGTGTAAATAAATGGAAACTCAGCTATAACAGCCTACTCATTTTATTCTTTATGGCTAGTAGCTTGCCAGTCTGGGCGATGTTTATTTAATGGATAAAGTAAAATCTTACGCCGCCCCGATGTTAGTCGTGGGCTGCGTGCTATTCGGTTTAGGAAGCCTAATTGTTAAGTTTGTGCCGGTGGGAGGTTATGCCATTGCGTTCTGGCGCTTACTCATTGCCTCCTTTATTTTCTGGTTCTTAATGAAATTAAAAAGACAGCATTTTCCTAAAAGCCGTAAAGCAACGATGTATGCCGTATTAGCCGGGATCTTTTTAGCTTTTGATTTATCCTTTTGGCATGAAAGTGTATATGCGGTAGGGCCGGGGATTTCAACGTTGCTGAATAGCTTGCAGATTTTCTTTTTGGCAGCAATTGGCTATTTTTTCTTTGGTGAACGCCAAAGTAAGTTACAAATATTAAGCCTTTTTTTAGCAGTTGTTGGTGTTGTCTTAATCTCAGGGGAAGAGCTACAGCATAATTTTGAAGGCATGTACGGCATTATCATAGGGCTCATTTCTGCTGGCTTGCTTGCAGCTTCAATGGTTATGATTAAAAAAGTGCACGAAGAAGAACCCACAACTTTATTTTCGTTAATGTTTATTCTGAGCTTAAGTGGTGCTTTCGTCTTAATTATTCCTTCGCTAATTTTTAATCCTGATAATCTTTATCCGACCACCTTCACCGATTTGGGATTGGTCTTCATTTATGGTGCGGTAATGCAATGTGTCGCCTGGGGCATGATTGCTTATACTATTCCTTATTTATCATTAGGCTTAACCGGTTTATTGCTTCTTTCTGAACCGGTGGTGGCGCTCGTGATTGATTATTTTGGCTTGGATAAGCCCATCAATCATTGGCAATGGGCGGGTGCGGTGCTGACATTAGTCGCAATTTATCTTGGCTCTCAAAAAAGCAAAACCTCTTAAAACAAAAAAGTGCGGTAAATTTCACCGCACTTTGCCTTCACATTAAACCAAATTACTCAGCTGCTTTCTTTTTCAAGTATTGATAGAGCTCGTCTTTAATCCGTAATTTTTCTTTTTTCAAGTTCTCAATTTCCGTATGAGTAGCGAGTTCTATGTTATCAATCTTATTTTTGATCTCTTGGTCTAACACATTGTGTTTTTCAAACAAGCGATCAAAATAAGCATCTTTGTTTTTAAGCTTAGTGATTAAATCGCGAAATTCAGGAAACATAGGTTACTCCTCTTGGTTAACGTTCATTTTCATTATAGAACTTTTTTTTGCTGTTTCTAGTGTCTCATTCTCAGAATTTGACAGAGATCACAAAATTAAATCATGGCAAAGTGCGGTCATAAAATTTGATGTTTTTGAAAGAGTTAATAAAAGAAAAATCAGGCTTTTAACTGGTTTATTTGCTCAAAGCACGCTAGAATAAAGGTATCTGTTTCATAATGAAAAATAGGGAATTCCAATGATCGATCCAAATTTACTCCGTAATAATCTGGCTGAAGTAGCAGAAAAATTAAAAGTAAAACGTAACTTTATTCTTGATACGGAAAAACTTACCGCATTAGAAGAACAACGCAAAGATTTACAAGTAAAAACTGAAACATTACAAGCCGAGCGTAACGCGCGTTCCAAAGCTATTGGTGCGGCAAAAGCACGTGGTGAAGACATTGCACCATTATTGGCTGAAGTGGATAACATGGGCGAACAGCTTAACGAAGCGAAAACTCAACTTGATGCGGTGTTAGCAGAAATCAATCAAATCGCGTTAAGCATTCCAAACATCCCGGCAGATGAAGTGCCATTAGGTAAAGATGACACTGAAAATAAAGAAATTTTACGTTGGGGTACACCGCGTACATTTGATTTTGAGATCAAAGATCACGTGTCATTAGGTGAAGATGTCAATGGCTTAGATTTTGCAGCAGGGGCTAAATTAGCGGGTGCACGTTTTGCGGTCATGAAAGGTCAAATTGCTAAAATGCACCGTGCATTAGCGCAATTTATGTTAGACCTCCATACCGAACAACATGGTTATTTAGAAGCTTATGTACCTTATTTAGTTAACCATGCCACCCTTTATGGAACAGGGCAATTACCAAAATTTGGTGAAGATTTATTCCATACTTTAGCGCTAGAAGGCGAGCAACCTTACGCATTAATTCCGACAGCGGAAGTGCCAGTGACTAACCTTGTCCGTGATGTAATTGTTGATGAAGCAGATTTGCCAATCAAAATGACCGCACATACACCATGTTTCCGTTCTGAAGCGGGATCTTATGGTCGTGATACCCGTGGTTTAATTCGTATGCACCAATTCGATAAAGTGGAAATGGTACAAATTGTAGATCCAGATAAATCGATGGAAGCGCTTGAAGAATTAACGGGTCATGCAGAAAAAGTATTACAGCTTTTAAATCTACCATATCGTAAAGTATTACTTTGTACTGGTGATATGGGCTTTGGTTCTTGCAAAACTTACGACTTAGAAGTGTGGGTGCCTGCACAAGATACTTACCGTGAGATTTCTTCTTGCTCTAACATGTGGGATTTCCAAGCACGTCGTATGCAAGCTCGTTGCAAAGCGAAAGGGGATAAGAAAACTCGCTTAGTACATACATTGAATGGCTCTGGTTTGGCAGTAGGTCGTACATTAGTGGCCGTGCTTGAGAACTATCAAAATGCAGATGGCTCAATTACTGTGCCGGAAGTATTACGTCCTTACATGGGCGGGTTAGAAGTGATCTGCAAATAATCCAAAATATATTAATTCAATTTAGGGCTAATGTTTATTAGCCCTTTCTTTCATTTACAGCAATGAGATTTTTATTCTAGTCTTTGAGATAAATCCACATCAATATTCATGCATTTAGAGGTAATCTTATAAGGTATCAATTTTTAGGAGAATAATAATGACTGATAAACGACCTTTTCCTTTGCCAACTGGGTATTTCGCGATTCCATTAGGCTTGGGTGCCTTGTCTTTAGCCTGGTTGCATATGGGTGATACGCTCTCTTTTTCTCGAAATGTGAGTGATATTATTGGATTAATTTCTGTTTCAGTATGGGCACTTTTCGTCTTGCTTTATATTTATAAAATGATTTATTTCTCTCAAGAAGTACGAGATGAATATTGTTGTCCGATACGTTTTTCTTTTCTCGCCTTAATAGCGATTACAACAATGTTGAGCGGGGATATTCTGTATCGTTGGTTTCCTCTCATTGGTGAGGGATTAATTTGGATCGGGACAATTGGGCAACTGTTGTTTGCTTCAGTGCGTATTAGTGCATTATGGAAAGATGGCACATTTGAGGAAAAATCGACATTGCCACCTTTTTATTTGCCCTCTGTAGCGACTAACTTTACAAGTGCCTCATCATTAGCCTTACTAGGCTATCAAGATTTAGGCTATTTGTTCTTAGGTGCAGGGATGATTGCCTGGATTATTTATGAACCGGTGTTATTCCAGCGCTTACGCGTGTTGCAAATTGAACCACAATTTCGTCCAACCATGGGGATCATTCTCGCACCAGCATTTGTGGGATCCTCGGCGTATTTATCGCTTAATGGGGGAGAGATCGATCTTTTCGTTAAGCTCTTATGGGGATACGGCTTTTTACAAATGTTCTTTTTAATTCGCCTTTTCCCTTGGATTAGTGAAAAAGGGCTGAATATTGGTTTCTGGGCTTTTTCATTCGGATTAGCTTCTTTAGCGAATGGAGCCGTTTCTTTTGTTCATCATAATGTACTTAGTGGCTTGGCAAACAGTGCATTTATCTTTGCTAACTTGATGATGAGCGGTTTGGTACTGATGACATTAGGAAAAATTTTCAAAGGACAATTTTGGTTAAAATAACTTAAATAAAAGTGCGGTTAAAAATGACCGCACTTTTTTATGAATTTTTTAATCAGAGTTTATCATTGACAAAAAAACTAGACATGTCGTTTTGCTGTTGATGTAAATGCAATTTTATCTGGTCGGTAGCTAATACTCCCATATTGAAATGGTCGACCATCAGCCAAATAAGTGGTACTCGTCACATTCACAACCATGTCATACTTACCAAGATCGATCGCCTTTTTTTCTTCTTCATTCGCATAGCGAAAGATAATTTTTCGTTGTGAGTGGCTAATTTTTAATTTTAATTCGTTTTCCAAATAGTGATAAATAGAGTGCTCAGCGATTTCTCGGCTAATAAACGGCACGATGCGGCGATCAAAATAAGAAACTTCGTATTCAACGGCTTTACCATCAATTTCACGCAGACGAGCAATACGGTAGAAATCGATCTGATCATCGACATTAAAAATATGCATCAGTTTTTCTTCACCTTGCACAATATACAAGCTGGTTAATGTGGTTTTTACTTGGTGTGTTGAGGCGCTATTTAATTCACTAACAGTTTTAATTTCAGAAAGTATTTGTGGTTTAGATAAATCATGTTCTAAAACAATCGAATTTCGGCCTTGTTGCTTTTGAATATAGCCATCAATTTCAAGTAAGGAAAGCGCTTTTCGAATAGTATCCTTGGAAAAACCATAGTTTTGCATGAGTTCATTTTCACTCGGGAGTTCTTGCAATGGGGCTAAATTACCACTGTTAATCTGGGTCTTTATCTCGTTATAGACCTGCTTGTACTTGCTCATTTTTAATCCTTTTATCGACCGTTTGTTCCATAGGTATCATAATAGCATATCATAAAATCATAAATGTTATACGTATAAAATGTGATAAATGTCACTCTTTTACGAAAATGTTTTAAACTTTTACGTATAAGTTGTTGCATAAAAATATGTTTAGGTTAGAATGAGCCAAAATGATAACTTCCTAGAGGAAATATTATGCTTACTCGTTCAAGTGGTGTTCTTATGCACATTACCTCACTACCAAATGCATTCGGGATTGGTAGCTTTGGGCAATCGGCTTATGATTTTGTCGATTTTTTAGTTGAAACTAAACAAACTTATTGGCAAATTCTTCCACTTACCACCACCAGTTATGGTGATTCTCCTTATCAATCTTTCTCTGCAAGTGCAGGCAATACTCACCTTATTGATTTTGATCTATTAACCCAAATGGGCTTGTTGAAAGAAGCGGATTATGCATCGGTTAATTTTGGTGATGATCCAACTAATGTGGATTATGAACGCGTCTTCTATGCGCGCCGTCCGATTTTAGAAACAGCCGTGAAAAATTTTTTAGCGAATCAAGCATTCCAAGCGGATTTCCAAAATTTTGAAAAAAACAACCGCTTGTGGTTAGACGATTTTGCTGAATTTATGGCAATTAAAGAACATTTCGGTAATCAAGCATTACAAAAATGGGATGATAAAAAAGCTGTGGCTCGTGATCCAAGTGCATTGGAAAAATATTGCAGCATGTTGGCGGAGCAAATTCAGTACTTTAAAGTAACGCAATATTTCTTCTTCAAACAATGGACTGAATTAAAAAATTACGCAAATCAAAAAGGCATTCAGATTATCGGTGATATGCCGATTTACGTAGCCGCAGATAGCGTAGAGGTTTGGACAAAACCAGAACTCTTCCAATTAGATGAAGAGCGTAATCCACTTGTTGTTGCCGGGGTTCCTGCGGATCAATTCAGTGCAACAGGACAGCTTTGGGGCAATCCGCTTTATGCTTGGGAAGAGCATAAAAAACAAGGCTACGCTTGGTGGATTCACCGTATTGAAGAAAGCTTCAAGATTTATGATGTACTGCGTATCGACCATTTCAAAGGTTTCTCTGACTATTGGCAAGTGGACGGAAAAGCAGAGGTTGCTAAAGATGGTAGCTGGCAGCCAGGCCCTGGTTATGACTTATTTAAAGCCGTTAAAGAGCAACTAGGTGATTTACCGATTATTGCCGAAGATTTAGGTAATATTGATGATAAAGCCAGAAAACTGCTTGCAGATTGTAATTACCCAGGCATGAAGATTCTGCAATTTGGCTTTGAGGATGTTAGTGGAAAAAGCTTAGATAGCCCTCACTATTGTATTCCGCACTCCATTGTTTATACCGGCACACATGATAATGATGTGACGAATGGTTGGTATAGCGGCCTTACTGATCAACAGCAACAATATATTAATGATTATACGCATCGTAGTGAGGATGAATCGATTTGTCAGGCGATGATTCGTCAGCTCTTTGCAACAGTCAGCAATACGGCGATTGCCACAATGCAAGATGTTTTAGATTTGCCAGCCAGTTCAAGAATGAATGTTCCCTCAACAATTGGTGGAAACTGGCAATGGAGAATGCAGCAATCAGATTTAACGCAAGATAAAAAAGACTTTTTAGCAAAAATGACCACGTTATATCAACGTGCGAATCAGGAAAAACATAATAATGAAATTTAGTACATTTGTAAAAAACGAAACCAATAAATCACTTGAACAATTAAGCGATAAAGAAACTTATATTCAATTATTAAATTACGTAAAAACACTTTCTGCAGATAAACCTAAAAATACAGGTAAACGTAAGGTTTACTATATCTCAGCTGAGTTTTTAATCGGTAAATTGCTTTCCAATAACCTGATTAACCTTGGTGTGTATCAAGATATCAAAGCAGAATTAGAAAGTGCGGGTAAATCATTAAGCCATATTGAAGATATTGAACCAGAACCGTCTTTAGGAAATGGTGGTTTAGGGCGTTTGGCTTCTTGTTTTATTGATTCCATGTCTACACTTGGCTTAAATGCGGAAGGGGTCGGTTTAAATTATCATTATGGCTTATTTAAACAAGTCTTTAAAAAGAATGAACAACATGCCGAGCCTAATGATTGGATTGAGGATAACTCTTGGTTAATTCCAACAGATATTAGCTATGAAGTGCCATTTAAGAAATTTACGTTAACTTCTAAATTAGATCGTATTGATATTTTAGGTTATAAGAAAGAGACGAAAAACTATCTCAATTTGTTTGATATTAAATCAGTGAATCCTAAACTGATTAAAAAAGGTATTGAGTTTGATAAAACTGCGATTGAAGAAAATCTGACTTTATTCCTTTACCCAGATGATTCAGATAAAAATGGAGAATTACTGCGTATTTATCAACAATACTTCATGGTATCAAATGCGGCACAATTATTAATTGATGAAGCAATTGCGCGTGGCAGTAATTTACATGATTTAGCCGATTATGCGTATGTTCAGATCAACGATACTCACCCTTCAATGGTGATTCCAGAATTAATTCGCTTATTAACGGAAAAACATCAGATTAAATTTGCAGAAGCGGTTGAGATTGTACGTAATATGGTGGGCTATACAAACCATACAATTTTGGCTGAAGCGCTAGAAAAATGGCCGCTCGATTATTTAGATGAAGTGGTGCCGCATTTAGTGGTGATCATTAAGAAATTAGATAAATTAGTGCGTGCCGAGTATAAAGATCCTGCCGTACAAATTATTGATAAACAAAAACGTGTGCATATGGCGCACATGGATATCCACTTTTCAAATTCTGTGAATGGTGTGGCGGCATTACATACGGAGATTTTGAAAAATTCAGAGCTTAAAGCGTTCTATGCGTTATACCCTGAAAAATTCAATAATAAGACAAACGGCATTACTTTCCGCCGTTGGTTAGAGTTTTCTAACCAAGCATTAGCGGCTTATATTAAAGAATTGATTGGTGATGAGTATTTGCATGATGCAACGAAATTAGAGAAATTGTTAGCCTTTAAAGATGATAAAAAGGTTCATCAACAATTAGCGAAAATTAAGTTTGAAAACAAATTAGCACTAAAAGCGTACCTTAAAGAAAATAAAGGTATTGATTTAGATGAAAATTCAATCATTGATACGCAAATTAAGCGTTTCCATGAATATAAACGCCAACAAATGAATGCGCTTTATGTGATTCATAAATACTTAGAAATTAAAGCAGGTAAATTACCAAAACGTAAAATTACCGTGATTTTCGGTGGAAAAGCGGCACCTGCTTATATTATTGCTCAGGATATTATTCACTTAATTCTTTGTTTATCTGAGTTAATCAATAATGATCCTGAAGTGAATAAGTATTTAAACGTGCATTTAGTGGAAAACTATAATGTGAGCGTGGCAGAAAAACTCATTCCAGCAACCGATATTTCAGAACAAATTTCACTTGCCTCTAAAGAAGCTTCTGGCACAGGAAATATGAAATTTATGCTTAATGGCGCATTAACACTAGGCACAATGGATGGCGCTAATGTTGAAATTGCAGAATTAGCAGGCGCTGAAAATATCTATACATTCGGTAAAGATTCAGAAAGCATTATTAAACTTTATGAAACAGCAGGTTATGTTTCAAAAGAGTATTATGAAAACGACAAAGACATTAAAAGAGCGGTCGATTTTATTCTGAATCCAGCCGTGGTGAAATTAGGGAATAAAACACGTTTAGAACGTCTTTATAATGAATTATTGAATAAAGACTGGTTTATGACGTTAATTGACTTCAATGCTTATGTCGAAGCGAAAGAACAAATCTTAGCTGATTATGAAGATCAAGATAGTTGGAATGAGAAAGTCGTTCACAATATCGCAAAAGCGGGCTTCTTCTCATCTGACCGCACTATCGCTCAATATAATGCAGACATTTGGCATTGCGAGGGCTAAGGGGAAGCAATGAAACTACTTACCCTGAATGTACACGCTTGGTTAGAGACTAACCAAGCGGAAAAAATAGAGATTCTTGCTGAGACTATTGTGGAAAAGGGTTATGACATCATTGCCTTACAAGAGGTTAATCAATTGATGTCTTCTTCTGCTATTTCGTCAACGTTAAAGCAAGATAACTATGGTGTCATACTGTTAAATAAAATCAATCAACGTGTTGCACAAAAATATTCGCTTTTTTGGAGCAATTCGCATATTGGTTACGATAAATATGATGAAGGCATTGCGTTTTTAACCCGTTTGCCTGTTTATGATGTTGATGCGTTTTATTGTAGCCAACACCAACGTCTTGACTCTATTCTCTCGCGTAAAATCATTGGTTTGACGGTAGAATATCAAGGTCAGTTAATTGAATGTTATTCTTGCCACATCAATTTGCCAAATTGTGATGGTGAAAACCAACTCGATAATGTTCGTTATATTGTCGAGCGGAGCCAAAGTGCGAATATGAAAATCTTGATGGGCGATTTCAATACCGATGCAATAAGCGACCAACAAGCTTACCAACAAATTAAATCCTTAGGCTTATTCGATACATTTGAAATGGCAGAGCAGAAGGATAGCGGTATCACTGTAGAGAAAGCGATTGACGGCTGGAAAGGCCATAGTCAAGAAAAGCGATTAGATTATATTTTTTTAAACCAAGCAAAAAGGGTTTTATCCAGTCAGGTTATTTTTAATGGAAAAAATAAACCGATTGTTTCCGACCATTTTGGCGTAGAAGTAGCTCTCATCTTGTAGGAGAATCAATATGAAAAAAATGCTCAGTTTTGAATTTTGGCAAAAATTCGGTAAGTGCTTAATGGTTGTGATTGCCGTGATGCCAGCCGCGGGTTTAATGGTGAGTATTGGTAACTCACTGCCTTTGATTAGTGACGCAGAATGGCTAGCGCGTGTCGGAAACATTATCGCTCAAATTGGTTGGGGGATTATCGGTAATCTTCATTTATTATTTGCGTTAGCGATTGGTGGTAGCTGGGCAAATGAGCGTGCGGGTGGGGCATTCGCAGCCGGTCTTGCTTTCATTTTAATTAACTTAATCACCGGTAATTTTTTTGGTGTGAAGCTTGAAATGCTAGCGGATCCAAATGCACATGTAAGTACTGTATTGGCAGGTGAAATTCCTGTGGCGAATTACTTTGTGAATGTGCTTGGGCAACCTGCGTTAAATATGGGCGTATTCGTTGGTATTATCGCTGGTTTTGTGGGGGCAACAACCTTCAATCGTTACTACAATTTCCGTAAATTACCTGAAGTATTAACGTTCTTTAATGGTAAACGTTTTGTTCCTTTCGTTGTCATTTATCGTTCTGTATTAGTGGCGATCTTCCTATCACTATTCTGGCCTTTAGTTCAAACAGGAATTAATCATTTTGGTCAATGGATTGCTAACTCACAAAACTCAGCGCCAATTTTAGCACCATTTATTTATGGTACCTTAGAGCGTCTATTACTTCCGTTTGGTTTACACCACATGTTGACTATCCCAATGAACTATACTTCATTAGGGGGTACTTATGAATTCTTAACAGGTGTACAACAAGGTAAACAAGTATTTGGTCAAGACCCACTATGGCTTGCATGGATTTCTGACTTAATTAACCTGAAAGATGCGGGTAATGTAACTCAATATAATGATCTTCTTTCAACAGTGACACCTGCTCGATTCAAAGTAGGACAAATGATTGGTTCAAGCGGTATCTTAATGGGCTTGACGCTCGCCATGTATATCAACGTAGATGAAGACAAGAAAAAACTCTATAAAGGTATTTTCCTTTCATCAGCACTTGCGGTGTTCTTAACCGGTGTGACAGAGCCAATCGAATACATGTTTATGTTTGTCGCATTACCACTTTATATTGTTTATGCTTTAGTACAAGGTTCGGCTTTCGCCATGGCAGATATCGTGGACTTACGTGTGCATTCATTCGGTAACATTGAATTCTTAACCCGTACACCAATGGCGATTAAAGCAGGCATTGGTATGGATGTGATCAACTTTATTTGGGTATCTATCCTGTTTGCAGTAGCCATGTTCTTTATCGCGAACTTTATGATTAAGAAATTTAACCTCGCGACAGCAGGCCGTAATGGTAACTATGATGCGAAAGGTTCAGATGAAGCTTCTAGCGATGAGCCAAAAGTGGCGAATGCTAGCACGCAAGTTATTCAAATCATCAACTTACTTGGCGGACGTAATAATATCGCGGATGTTGATGCTTGTATGACACGTTTACGTATTACCGTACATAATCCAGATTTAGTGGGCGATGAAGCAAGCTGGAAACAAGCGGGCGCAATGGGCTTTATCGTGAAAGGTTCTGGTATCCAAGCGATTTATGGGCCAAAAGCAGATGTCTTAAAATCAGATATTCAAGACGTGCTTTCATCTGGTGTTGAAATTCCTAAAATGTAATTCAAACTAAATGCTAATTTTATCCCCGCTCTTCAAGGCGGGGATATCCTCTAAATACCTCATCTTGATATTGTTCATCTTCAATCTATCCCAAGAATCCTTTTATTTGATTCTATCAACGTACAAAATATTGTCACAACTTCGGCGCTATAAAAAATACCGCCCGTTGTGTAACGAGCGGTATTTCTAGTGTTAGAAGGGAAGTGGTTATTAAATGATTAGCTGACCGATAATACTACGAGTTTCTTCTCGAACCTCGGTAAGTTTCACTTTCACTAAATCACCGATTTTGTAACGGCGTTCCCCTTGAATATACAGTGCCAATTCATCCGCATTCACTTGCATTTCGTCTTTATTTGGATGCAATGTGGAAGCGGGTACGAACATGGATGCGCCATTTTCCAATAATTGAACCCGTAAACCACCACGCATTACATCTTGCACTTCTGCATCAAATTCAACATTTTCAGCGACTTTGTCTGCAAGATAACGGCAATATAACCAATCAGCAATATCACGCTCAACCAAGCGATTTTGACGACGCGCTTCTTGTAAGCGAGCTAGCACCTCATCTTGTGGTTTTTCACAAGCTTGCTGTGTGAGCACGGCTTTAATTAAACGATGGTTCACCATATCGGAATATTTACGGATAGGTGATGTCCAAGTTGCATAACCTTCTAATCCAAGCCCAAAATGTGGAGCAAGTTCCGATTTAAATTCCGCAAAGGTTAAATAACGACGTAAACGGAATTCTAAATAGTCACCTTCAATCGGTTCAATATCATGACGCATTTGGCAATAACCCTTTAAGGTTGCCAAATTTTCTACCGAATAACGCTCAGCAAGCTCGGCTTGATTTTCTTCATTAGCTAAATTTGCCATTAAGAAATTATACGCGTTTTCTAAGAATTTCTTATCAAACCCAGAGTGTGTATTAAAAATACCAGTTTGTGCTTGTTCATCTAAGAATTGTGCAGCACAGATATTGGCAATAATCATGGATTCTTCCACGATTTGATTGGCAATACGACGATATTCCGCTTTAATTTCTTTCACTTTGCCATTTTCAGCGAGAATAAAGGAGTAATCCGGTTTCTCTTTAAATAAAAGAGAATGCGTTTTACGCCATTGAATACGCGCTTTAGTAAATTGATGAAACCAATCAATTTGCTGTGCAATTTCTGGTGTTTCTGGCTGCCATGCATCAGGCACTTGCTCTAAATAATCTGAGATCTTGTTATAGACTAATTTCGCTTTAGATTGCACATAAGCAGACACAAAATGCGGTTTAGCCGTGATGTTGCCCACAAGATCTGTTTCGATGTAACACACTAATGCAGGGCGAGTTTCATTTGCCATTAATGAGCATAATTCATCAGATAATTCACGAGGCAACATTGGGATATTAAAGCCTGGCAAATAATTAGTGAAACAACGCTGTTTGGCATCTTTTTCAATTTGTGAATCTAATGCAATGTAAGCTGTTGGATCAGCAATGGCAACGACTAATCGCCAGCCGGTTTGTGTACCATTTTGCTCGATAGGTTCGATGTAAAGGGCATCGTCCATATCCTGAGTGCTTTCAGAGTCAATAGTGACAAAATGAAGTGTGCTCAGATCTTCACGTGTTTGTTGATCTAACATTTCATAACTTTCTGCACCTTGCACAGGATGACGAGATTGCTCATGACGTGCCAATGTTACCCACCAAGGGGCTAATTCATCATCAGCACGGCAGATAAATTGATTGATGGTAGCATAGAAAAAGCGATCATCACGTAATGGGTGCGTTTTTAAATTTGCTACGACCCAGTCGCCTTCTTGTAATTCTTCTTTGACGGATTTAGCTTGTTGCGCACCAATGGGTTGGTTGATACTTGGATGATCAACTAAAACTTGCAATTTCTTGTCTTTATTGAACCGCACTTTGGCAATAAAGTGAGTGAGCATTGGTTCAATTAATTCTTCAGGTTCAGCTTGCTCTTTATCGCCTTGTTTTTCAATGGTGGCTTTGATTTTGTCACCATGCATCACTTTTTTCATTGCTGGAGGGGCAATAAAGTAGCTTTTTTTATCGCACTCTAAAAAACCATAAGCTTTATCGGTACTTTTTACCACGCCTTCAACGTGTTCTTTGCTATCGTGGATTTGTTGCTTAAGTTGTGCGAGTAATGGATTATCTTGGAACATAGTTATATTTAAAAAAAGAGAAAAGGCAGACTGAAAAGCCTGCCTAAAAATAGATCGTTCGAAAAATTATTCTTCGCCTAATTCGCCCATTGCAGTGATGCTGAAACCTGCATCTACGTGAACGATTTCACCGGTAATACCCGATGCTAAATCAGAGCATAAGAATGCTGCTGAGTTACCCACATCTTCGATAGTAACAGTGCGGCGTAATGCTGCGGTTTTCTCAAATGCAGAAAGCATTTTCTTGAAGTTTTTAATGCCTGATGCTGCTAAGGTACGGATAGGACCCGCAGAAATCGCATTCACACGAATACCTTCTTTACCTAAATCCGCAGCCATCACGCGAGTTGCCGCTTCAAGAGATGCTTTTGCTAAACACATCACGTTGTAGTTAGGAATTGCACGTTCTGCACCTAAGTAAGAAAGCGTTAATAACGCTGCATTTGGATTTAAGTAAGGACGTGCCGCTTGTGCCATTGCAACAAAGCTGAATGCACTGATGTCGTGAGCGATACGGTAGCCTTCACGAGTTGCTGCGTTTACGTAATCACCATCTAATTGGTCGCCTGGAGCGAATGCGATAGCGTGTACGAAACCATCAAATTTTTCCCAACGTTTGCTTAATTCTGCAAAGCAGTTTTGGATGCTTTCATCGGTCGCTACGTCTAAAGGAAGGACGATGTCAGAACCAAATTCTTTTGCAAATTCTTCTACGCGTGGTTGTAATTTATCGTTTAAATAAGTGAAAGCAAGTTCAGCGCCTTGCTCTTTCATTGCTTTTGCAATTCCGTAAGCCATAGAACGGTTGCTTGCAAGACCTGTTACTAAAATACGTTTACCAGTTAAGAAACCCATATTTTCTCCTATGTTTGAGTTAAAAAAATCGACGAGATTATACTTGTTTTGTATGCTTTCGGCAATCAATCACACTTTGTACCAGTTACGCCGGATTATCAATATCTTTAAATTCTACATCTAAGCCATATTCAGCCGCTAACCATTCACCTAATGCTTTGATACCGTAGCGTTCAGTCGCATGATGACCAGCCGCAAAGAAATGAATACCTTGCTCACGAGCAGAGTGAATTGTTTGCTCCGAAACCTCACCGGTAATGAAGGCATCACAACCTTGTGCTGCAGCTAAATCAATATAGCCTTGTCCGCCACCGGTACAAATGCCAATTTTACGGATTAAGTGCGGTCCATTTTCGGTGCAAATTAACGGTTTGCGTTGAAGCACTTGCTCAATACGTTGCGCAAACTCTTCAGCGGTAACGGGCTCTTTTAACGTTCCCCAAACAGGAATGCTGGTTGCGCTATTTTCTAAAGGTTGAAGATCGCCAATCCCTAATAACTGAGCAAGTTTTGCATTGTTGCCTAATTCAGGGTGAACATCCAAAGGCAAGTGGTAGCCGTATAAATTGATATCATTCACAAGCAAGGTTTTGATGCGTTTGCCTTTCATACCGCGAATACATGGATTTTCACTTTTCCAAAAATAGCCGTGGTGGACAAGAATCGCATCAGCTTGTTGTGAGACAGCATAATCAATTAATGCTTGGCTTGCGGTAACGCCTGTAATGATCTTTTGGATCTCTGATTTGCCTTCTACTTGCAAACCGTTAGGCGCGTAATCGTTAATTCTGTCTGTGCTAAGTTTTTCGTTTAGTAAACGTTCAAGTTCTAGATTGTTCATGATTTTTAAGAAAAAAGAAAAAGGTAAGATATGGTAAGAGATTTCAAAAAAAATGGCTAGTGCAAAAGGAGTGGGGGGAAATGCACTAGCCAGTAGAGTGTCTGTCATAACACAAGTTTACTATCTAAAACGAGACTCATTATATATTTAATTATATAAAGATCAAGAAAAAAATAAGGAAAATTTTCCTTATTTTTCGATATGTCGTTTTAGTATTCAAAAACAGATGAAAAATCAACCGCACTTATGAATATAAACTTGGCTCATCTTCAGTTGGGCGCGTTTTAAATCGGCGGTGGAGCCACATGTATTGTTCTACACCTTTTAAGATTTCTTTTTCCACGACTTTATTCATTCTAGCCGCGATAGCCGTTTCATCTGAAAGATCGGAAAAATCCACTGGAGGAGAAATACTGACCGTATAGCCTGAACCATCTTTATTACGCAATGGGGCAAAAGGCACAACTTTACAATTTGGCGCGGACTTAAGTAGATAATAACTGCCCGTAGTAGTTGCTGCTTCTTTTACAGCAAAGAAAGGTACAAATACCGCATTTTTTCTGCCGTAGTCATGATCGGGTGCATACCAAATGGTTTCACCTTTGCGTAAAGCTTTGAACATTCCACGTAGATCTTTTCGGTTCAGCATATCTTTATTTGAACGTAAGCGACCTTTAATTTGTAACCAGTCCAGTACAGGATTGTCATTGGGACGATAAACACCTATTCCAGGATGATGTAAGCCCACAATACGCGCGCCTAACTCAAGAGTGAGGAAATGAACACCCACAAAGATAATGCCGTCTTGAGCATTTTCTTTTAAATAATTTAAGCCTTCAATTTTTGACCATTTTTTAATGCGCGCATCAGACCAAAACCACGCCATGCCGGTTTCAATAATCGCCATACCAACAGCACGCAAGTTTTCTTGCAAAATGGCTTCACGTTCTTGCTCGGGCATTTCTGGGAAGCAGAGTTCAAGATTTCGGCGAGCAATCGCTGCACGACGTTTTCCCACTTTTAGTTTTGAGAAAAGCCAGCCTAAGCCGTTGCCGATGTGACGTAAAATTGGATAGGGAAGTAACAAAAGGCTTCGCCAAATCGCCACACCAAGCCAAAAGCCCCAGTATTTAGGTGCAAGAAAGTGCGGTTGAAATTGAGGGAGTTTTTCGTTTTTCATAATTCTTTTCTGGTTAGTTCGGCGTGTAGTTTATCGCAAATTTGAGTTGTGGTAAAATTGCGCTAAATTTTTATTATTCCAACAGAGAGATTTCAAAATGGCTCAATATTCTGCCAATTTTAATCAAGCAAAAGTATTAGTGTTAGGCGATGTGATGCTTGACCGTTACTGGTTTGGTGCAACTAATCGTATTTCACCGGAAGCCCCGGTTCCTGTTGTTCGTGTACAAGATAATGAAGAGCGAGCAGGTGGGGCAGCAAACGTGGCAATGAATATTGCTTCTCTTAATGTACCCGTGCAAATTTTAGGTTTAATTGGTCAAGATGAAACAGGTATAGCCTTAACTAATTTATTACAGCACCAAAAAATTGATTGTAATTTTGTGGCCTTGAATACTCATCCAACCATTACGAAATTACGTATTTTATCTCGTCATCAACAATTACTACGTTTGGATTTTGAAGAAGATTTCCAAAACGTGGAATGTAATGAGTTGCTTGCGAAATTAGAAGCAGAAGTGAAAAACTTTGGTGCGTTAGTGCTTTCTGATTACGGCAAAGGTACATTAAAAGATGTGCAAAAGATGATCCAAATTGCACGCAAAGCGAACGTCCCTGTGTTAATTGATCCAAAAGGTACAGATTTTGAGCGTTATCGTGGTGCGACTTTACTGACACCAAATATGTCAGAGTTTGAAGCGGTGGTAGGTAAGTGTGATTCTGAAGAAGAAATTATTGAGAAAGGTTTAAAATTAATTTCAGACATCGAATTGACCGCACTTTTAGTGACGCGTTCTGAAAAAGGCATGACATTACTTCGTCCAAATCAAGAACCGTTCCATCTACCAACTGTTGCAAAAGAAGTGTTTGATGTAACGGGGGCGGGCGATACCGTAATCAGTGTCTTAGCAACTGCACTTGCAGATGGCCGTTCTTTTGAAGAATCTTGCTATTTAGCCAATGTGGCGGCAGGTATTGTGGTTGGTAAATTGGGTACATCAACTGTTTCTACTGTGGAATTAGAGAATGCAATCCATGGTCGTTCTGAAACAGGTTTCGGTATTATGTCAGAAAGCCAATTAAAAACTGCAGTAGCTCATGCTAAAGCGCGCGGTGAGAAAATTGTGATGACAAACGGTTGTTTTGATATCCTTCATCCAGGTCATGTGTCTTATTTAGAAAATGCTCGCAAACTTGGCGATCGCTTAATTGTTGCCGTGAATACGGATGATTCAGTCAAACGCTTAAAAGGTGAAAGTCGTCCAATTAACAATCTGAATGCTCGTATGGCAGTATTGGCTGGTTTAGCTTCTGTGGATTGGGTGGTTTCTTTTGATGAAGATACACCACAACGTTTAATTGGTGAGATTTTACCGGATTTATTGGTGAAAGGCGGCGATTACAAACCAGAAGAGATTGCAGGCAGTAAAGAAGTGTGGGCAAATGGCGGCGATGTTCGCGTATTGAATTTCGAAAATGGCTGTTCAACCACTAATGTGATTGAGAAAATCAAAGCGCTGAAAGATTAATTTATTAAGGAATGAGTAGAATAACGCTTGCCTTTATCCTGCTCAATCGTTAAAATTCAGGCTCCTTGTCATCGCTGAGTTAGAGATCGGCGAATGATGTATTAATAACACTACCTTTTAGGAGTAAAAAATGTCTCTAAGTACTGAAAAAAAAGCAGCAATCGTTGCTGAATTTGGTCGCGATGCGAAAGATACTGGTTCTTCTGAAGTTCAAATCGCATTATTAACTGCACAAATCAACCACTTACAAGCTCACTTCGCTGAGCACAAAAAAGACCACCATGGTCGTCGTGGTTTATTACGTATGGTTTCTCGTCGTCGTAAACTTTTAGACTACTTAAAACGTACTGATCTTGCTTTATACCAAAGCACTATCGCTCGTTTAGGTTTACGTCGCTAATTTTTATTACGATAGTAAAAATAAAAGCCTTCGGATTACCGAGGGCTTTTTTATTTTCTGCATATTAGAAAAATAAAAAACGGTCAAAAATTTGACCGCTCTTTTTTAGTTATTAGTTCGCAATGCCTTTATGGCGGAGCAATGCGTCTAATTGAGGTTCACGTCCACGGAAGCGTTTGAATAATACCATTGGTTCTTCAGAGCCGCCGCGAGTGAGAATTTCATCTAAGAAGGATTTACCCGTAACCGGATTGAAAATTCCTTCTTCTTCAAAGCGAGAGAAGGCATCTGCAGATAACACTTCAGCCCATAAATAGCTGTAATAACCTGCTGCGTAACCGCCAGCAAAGATATGGCTAAAGCTATGTGGCGCTCTTGCCCATTCAACACCTTTAATCACGGCAACTTTATCTTTCACTGCTTTTAAGGTATCAAGCACTTGGTTAGCTTTACCCACTTCAAAAGTATGATGAAGGGTAAAATCAAACAAGCCAAATTCAAGCTGACGTAACACAAACATTGCCGCTTGATAGTTTTTCGCTTTCAGAAGTTGATTTAATTTTTCTTCTGGCAATGGTTCGTGCGTTTCAAAGTGACCCGAAATAAAATCAAGCGCTTCTTTTTCCCAACACCAGTTTTCCATAAATTGACTTGGAAGCTCTACCGCATCCCAAGGTACACCATTGATACCCGCAACATCTGGCACATCCACTTTGGTGAGCATATGGTGAATACCATGACCAAATTCATGGAAGAGAGTGGTGACTTCATCATGGGTGAATAACGCAGGTTTATCACCAATAGGTGCATTGAAATTACACGTTAAATAGGCAACCGGTTTTTGAATTGAACCGTCAGTATTACGTTTTCTGCCGATACAGTCATCCATCCATGCGCCGCCACGTTTATTTTCGCGTGCATAAAGATCAAGATAGAAACTGCCGCGTACTTCATCGGTTTCATCAATTAAATCAAAGAAACGTACATCTTTGTGCCAAGTATCTACGCCAAAACGTTCAACTGCACGAATATTAAAAATACGTTTAATTAATTCAAATAAACCCGAAATAACGCGATCTTCAGGGAAATAAGGACGAAGTTCTTCATCATTGATCGCATATAAATGTTGTTTTTGTTTTTCGGAATAGAAACTGATATCCCAAGGCGCAAGTTCAGTGACGCCAAATTCTTTTTCACAATAAGCTTTGAGTTCCGCTAATTCTTTCTCACCTTGTGCTTTTGAACGATCTGCAAGGTTATTTAAGAAATCTAACACTTGTTGTGGATTTTCAGCCATTTTAGTGGCAAGTGAGCGTTCAGTGTACGTATTGAAACCTAGCAATTTAGCTAATTCCACGCGTAATGTCATGATTTCTTCAATGATCGCCGTATTATCCCATTTACCAGCATTTGGACCTTGATCTGAAGCGCGAGTCGCATAAGCACGATACATTTCTTCGCGTAATGCTGCATTTTCACAATAGGTCATGATTGGCAAATAACTTGGGATTTCTAACGTAAAGCGATAGCCTTTTAAGCCTTTACTTTCGGCGGATTGTTTTGCCGCAAGTAATGCGGATTCAGGAAGACCCGCTAATTCACTTTCATCTTCAATGACTTTTTCCCAGCCCATGGTGGCATCGAGTACATTATTACTAAATTGTGAGCTTAATTCAGATAAACGTGCAACAATCTCACTATAACGTTTTTGTTTTTCTTCGGATAAACCGATACCTGAAAGCTCAAAATCACGTAGTGCATTTTCAATAGCTTTCTTTTGTGCAACGGAATAAGTTGCAAACTCAGGGCTATTTTTTAAGGCTAAATAGGCATTGTATAACCCTTCGTGTTGGCCTACCCAAGTACTGTATTCAGAGAGTAATGGTAAGCAAGCTTGGTACGCATCACGTAATTCAGGGCTGTTTTTAACTGAATTTAAATGGGAGATCGGTGACCAAGCACGACTTAAGTGCTCGCCTGCTTCAGAAAGCGGTTCAATAAAGTTTTCCCAAGTAAAGTGCGGTTGTTTTAGAACTTGTTCAATGGCTTGACGATTTTCTTCGATGAGTTTTTGGATTGCTGGTTGAATATGTTCCGGTTTGATTTGAGAAAACGGAGGTAAGCCTTCAATATGAAGTAATGGATTAGACATAAATATTCCTTTTGCTAATAGTTTCTTTAATAAATTGCGGCAAATTCTATAATATCAAGGTTGAAAAATCTAAAAAATCAGTGATAATTGCGTATCACTTTTATTTAGGGTTTATGATGGACGGCGCTTCCTTTTTTTCTATTATCATTTTTTCTGGCATCATTGCTCTTGCGATCGTTATAGGTGTTATTTCACTTAAGTTTTTCCCAAAAACTTCTTTAACCAAGGCCATGTATGTTGTTCTTGGATGCATTTCTTTAATATTAGGTGTTATTGGTATTTTTTTACCTGTTCTTCCGACTACACCTTTTTTACTGCTTACACTTTATTCTTTTGCGAAAGGTTCTTCTCGTTTAGAACAATGGTTTTTAGGGACGAAGCTTTATCAAAAACACCTAAAATCCTTTAATGAACGTCGTGCATTGACGAAAAAAGCAAAAATTTCTATTCTAACGTTTTCAACCACAATGCTTTTAATTGGCTTTTATTTTACCCCAAGTGTTGTGGGTCGAACGATCATTGCCATTTTAATTGCGGTAAAATATTGGTTCTTTTTCTTTTGGATTAAAACAGAAGACGTTGAAAATGGATAATTCTTTCCTTACTTGGCTTAAAAGTGCGGTTATTTTCGGTGTCGTTTTGGGATTGAGTGGTTGTGATAAATTAAACAGCCAGAAATCGATAAACACAGAAACGGATGAGCAACCAACACAAAGCCAGTCTATCAAACAAGAGAATACTTCAAAACCGAATCGTACATTACTGACTCGAGCGTTTACTCATCCCCCTTCTTTTGAGCCTTGGTTTGTTCGTTATCCAGAACAAGAGGGCTTATTACGTGATTTGTATGAAGGTTTAACCGCTTATGACCCAGAAGGGAGAATCGTGCCGGGTATCGCAGAAAGTTGGCAAACCAAAGACAATAAAACCTGGATCTTTACCTTGCGTGAAGGGCTTCGTTGGTCAAATGGTGAACCTTTAGTTGCCCAAGATGTCATGCTTTCTTGGCAAGCGTTATCCCAATCAAATAGTCCATTAAGATCTTATTTGGCTTATCTCAATCTAAAAAATGCGAAAGGCGTTTTAGACAAAAATAAACCTTTTAAGAGTTTAGGAATTTATGCGGAAAATGACCGCACTTTACGCATTGAACTCGATAAAGCAACGCCTTATTTACCAGAAATGTTGGCGCATATCAGTCTTGTGCCTCAATATCGCGATCCTGATTCCCCGGTGACAAACGGGGCTTATATGATCGAAAGCGAAAGTGTGAAAAGCATACACTTAACTAAAAACCCCTATTATTGGCAGAAAAATAATGTCGCTTTTGAGCGTGTAGCCTATTTGCCTTTTATCGCCACTAAATTATCTGACTTTGATGTGGTGCTTGATGTACCAGAAGTGCAAGCGGACCTTCAACATTTCCCACAGCTTTGCAGTTATTTTTATGAATTTAATCTCAACGATCCTAAAGTTGCTAAGGTCGATGTACGCAAGGCGATTGCTTCGTTGGTCTCTGTCACCAATATCGTGAATAATGAAATTCCAGCGGCAATTCCGAGTTCGTATTTTTTACCGAAAGCCATGTTAAATGGACTAGATTCAAGATGGGAACCTGTTGTAGCCGAGCAGTTATTAGCTCAAAATAAAATTGATGAAAGACATCCATTACATTTAAATGTGCTTTATGATGATGCGCCATTGCATGTGAATATCGCACAGCGCTTAGTGGGGCAATTGACTCAATCAGATATGTTGCGCGTGGATGCACAACCAGTCAGTTGGCAAACATTACAGGCTAAACGTCAAAAAGGTGATTTCCAAGTCATTCGTTCAGGTTGGTGTGCGGACTTTAATCATCCGATGGCATTCTTGAGTTTGTTCTATTCTAAAAGTCCGGATAATAAAAATGGCTATACTAATGCAGAATACGATCAACTTTTTGAGCAAGCATTGAAAAGCTTAAATGAAAAAGAGCGGTCAGAAATTTACTTAAAATTAAGTGAGAAGATCCAACAGGAAAACCTTGCTTTACCGCTTTTCCAATACACCACGCCAGTTTATCTTTCTCCAACTATTATGGGGGCAAAGAAAAATCCAGTGGGCGTCATTTACAGTAAGGATCTATGGCGAAAAGTTGAAAGCTAAAGCTGATCAAGAAAGTTGTTCATAATGTGGTGAACAACTTTTTTATTAAATTTTAATAAAAGTGCAAAGTAACACTCTTTACTTTTTATTTTTATACGATACAATACACAACAAATCAACCTAGAGGGAAATCCTTATGTTAAAAATGAATGATTTGGTTAAGCTTAGTCAGACACCAAAATCCACGGTGCTGTACTATGTGAAAGAAGGTTTGTTGCCAGAACCAGTAAAAGATAAACCTAATTTTCATCTCTATGATGAATATTGTGTAGAGTTGCTCAGTTTTATTAAATATCTACAAAGCAATTTCAATGCAACGATTTCACAAATTAAAGCACTTTTTGCTCATCCTCATTTTGATTGGAATAATCCTTATGAAAGCCTTATTGGATTATTAGACATCATCATGGGGGCAGAAAATGAAGTGTTCACTATTGAGCAATTATGTGCAGAATTTCATCTTTCCGCTAAACAAATCGAAGACATGGTAGCGGAAGGCTTATTGAATCCTCGTGAAGGCATTTTTACAGCAAAAGAACGTGATATTTTGGCGATCTTGGCTCGTTGTGATGAAGCCGAAATGGATGTAGTGAAAGCTTATTTAGCTGCAGCAAAAATGTTAGCAGAAAAAGAGGTGAATGTGACTTTAGCGGCATTAGCCAATAGCGAACAAAAAGATGAAAAATTAAAACATTTATTTGATTTATTGTTGGTGTTAAAACCTTATCTCTTGAATATGAAAACCTTTAATCTTTATCAAGCGGAGAGTGCGAAATGAAACTCTTAAAATATGCTGGATTTGTGCCTTATTTGGCCATTGCCTTTATTAATGCCAGTGTGGATTTGGCACATAAAATTACCATTCAAAATGTATTACTGAAAAGCTTTTCAGGTGAGAGTTTGGTGGTTTTAACGGCATTAATTAATGCGATGATTTTATTGCCGTTTATTTTCTTATTTTCGCCTTCGGCATTTATTAACGATAAATTTTCTCGCACCAATGTGATTCGTTATAGCAGTTTAGCGGCTGTGGTGATCAGTGCTGGGATTCTATTGAGTTATATGACGGGAATGTTTGCTATTTCCTTTGTACTGACATTGATTTTGGCAGCGCAAAGTGCGGTCTATTCTCCTGCCAAATATAGCATTATTAAATCGATTGTGGGCACTGAAAATATCGGTATGGCAAACGGTGTGATTCAAGCGCTCACCATTGTGGCCATTCTATTTAGTTCTTTTGCTTTTTCTTTCTTCTTTGAAGCGCATTATGTGGCGTCTGATGATCCGAATGAAGTATTACAAAGTGTTTGGGTGATAGGTATAGCATTAGTATTACTGAGTGCACTAGAAGCCTATTTTGCTTTTAAAATCCCATTCTTTAAGCAAGAAGCTGAAAATACAGATGGTCAGTTTGATATGAGAAAATACCTTTCTTTAGGGTATTTAAAAGATAACATTCGCACATTAAAAGCAGATCAAAATATTTGGTTGAGTGTTATTGGACTAAGCCTGTTTTGGGGGGTGTCACAAATTATTGTGGCAGCATTCCCTGCGCATTATAAAGCGATGTTCAATGAAGATAATGCTGTTGTCATTCAAGCGATTCTTGCAGTGAGTGGAATAGGCCTGGTGCTTGGTTCATATCTTGCTGGACGTGCCTCTCGTTTGCATATTGAGTTAGGTATTGTTCCGCTTGGTGCGTTGGGTATTTGTGCATCATTATTCTTCTTAACCCTGGCGCAAAGTGGGGTGGTATTAGCTCTTTGTTCTTTTGTCTTTGGTTTCTCTGGTGGTTTATTAATCGTTCCACTAAATGCGACGATTCAGTATTTCGCACCTGAGAAAATCAGCGGCAAAATCATGGCAGGTAACAACTTTGTGCAAAACGTGTTTATGGTGGTCTTTTTGCTATTAAGCATTGTTTTTGTACAACTTAATATTTCGACTCAAGGTTTATTCTTAGTGACTTCGGCTGCATGTTTTGCGGCAAGTTTATATACCATGTCGAAAGTACCCCATTTATTTACGCGTTTATTTTTGCTCTTTGCGTTAAAAGCGAATTACCGTTTTCATGTGGATGGCTTAAAAAATCTTCCACAAAGTGGTGGCGTTCTATTATTAGGTAACCATATTAGCTGGATTGACTGGTTGGTGTTACAAGCGGCTAGCCCTCGTGCGATTAAATTTGTCATGTATCGTCCAATTTACAATAAATGGTATCTCACTTGGTTCTTCCGTATTTTCAAAGTCATCCCAATTGGTGGCGGTTCAAGCCGTGAATCTATTGAAACCATTCGTGAATATTTAGCACGTGGTGAAGTCGTGGCTTTATTCCCAGAAGGCCATATCAGCTATAACGGTCAAATTAATGAGTTCCAAAAAGGCTTTGAGCACGTATTAAAAGATTTAGAGAATGTGACGACGGTTCCTTTCTATTTACGTGGATTATGGGGTAGCAGTTTCTCCCGCGCAGATTCTTTCTATAAGAATTTAACGAAACGCCAAGGTAAACGTGAAATTTTAGTGGCATTTGGTAAACCAATTCATGGCTTTATTGATGCGACAGCGATGAAACAAAAAGTACTCGAACTTTCTTTCTCCGTATGGGAGAAAGTCATGAGTAAACGCAAACCGCTTATGCATCATTGGTTGAGTTCAGCAAAATCGAATTTATTCAAAGAAGCTACCGTGGATGCACAAGGCACTAAACTGAATAATCTGAAATTCATTGCTGCAGTGCTAATGTTTGTGAAAACCTTGAAAGCTGCTTTAGGGAATGAAAAAAATGTCGGTGTGTTATTACCAAGCTCATCAATCGGGGCAATTATCAATATGACCTTGATGGTGATGGGCAAAGTACCGGTAAATTTAAACTACACGTTAAGCCCAGAAGTGATGGAAAAAGCGCTGAAAAAAGCCAATATTTCGCAAGTCATTACCTCTGAAAAATTCTTGGATAAGTTGAACGCAAAAGGTTTTGACTTTAGCCAAGTGGTGGCTGATAAAGCCCTCTTTATGGAAAATTTAGGGAAATCGATCACTAAGGCTAATAAAGTGCGGTCATTTTTAACCGCGTTTTTGGCGCCACAATGGTTGATTAAATTACGTTACTTTGCAGATGTAAGCTTGGAAGATACTGCAACCATCTTATTCAGTAGTGGTAGTGAAGGTGATCCAAAAGGCATTGAATTAAGCCATAAAAACTTACTGACAAATATTAAACAGATCGGTGAATTGTTAAACTTCCACAAAGATGATGTGATTTTGAATTCCTTACCAATTTTCCACTCATTCGGCTTAACAGTGACAACCTTATTGCCATTGTGTGAAGGCATTAAAATGGTGAGTGTGGCAGACCCAACTGATGGGGCGACAGTAGGAAAAATGTGTGCTCGACATCGGGTGAGTATTTTATTTGGTACTTCAACTTTCTTTAGATTATATGTACGCAATAAGAAATTCCATCCGTTAATGCTACAAAACGTACGTATGGTTATTGCGGGCGCCGAAAAATTGAAAGCAGATGTAAAAGAAGCCTTCAAACTTAAATTTGGCTTGGAAATTTACGAAGGTTATGGTGCAACTGAAACAGCACCGGTAGCTAGTGTAAATATGCCTAATTTACTTGATCCGGAAACTTTACAAGAATTTACCTTCAATCAAGCTGGTACGGTAGGTATGCCATTACCGGGCACCATTATCAAAATTGTGGATCCAGAAAGCTTGCAGGAATTACCAGTCGGCGAAGACGGTTTGATCTTGATTGGTGGTGGACAAGTCATGAAAGGTTATTTGAATGCACCAGAAAAAACAGCAGAAGTGATTGTTGAAATTGACGGTGTACGTTATTACAAAACTGGCGATAAAGGCCATATCGATCATAACGGCTTTATTACCATTGTGGATCGTTATTCTCGATTTGCTAAAGTCGGCGGCGAAATGATCAGCCTCGGCAGCGTGGAAGAGAAACTTTCACAAGTATTTGATGAAGAAAATCAATTTGTTGCTGTCGCATTGAGCGATGATAAAAAAGGCGAGAGCATTGTGCTTTTGATTAAATCTGCACTTTCTTTAGATGAGATCAATGAACGTATTAAAGGATTAAATGTACCGCCGATTATGCTACCAAACCAAGTCTTCTTAGTGGATGAAATCCCGATGCTCGGAAGTGGTAAAGTAGATTTCAAAGGTGCGAAGAACTTAGCGATGAGTTTGGTTAAGTAAAGAAAATCATCATAAATAAAAGAGCGGTCAATTTGACCGCTCTTTTTGTTATTTAATGAACCTCATTTAGGTGTTTTTCAGTATCCTTAACCTTACATCAACGTACCGACATATTTTAACATGACGCCTGCAGCAATTGCTGATCCAATTACACCGGCAACGTTTGGTCCCATGGCATGCATAAGGAGGAAGTTTTGGTTATCCGCTTCCAATCCGATTTTATTGGAAACGCGAGCTGCCATAGGAACGGCGGATACGCCCGCAGAACCAATGAGCGGGTTAATTTTGTTTTTGCTGAATTTGTTCATCAATTTTGCCATTAATACGCCACTACCTGTACCGATTCCGAAAGCAATGACACCAAGAATTAAAATGCCTAATGTTTGCGGTTGTAGGAATTTATCGGCAATCAGTTTAGAACCAACGGACAAGCCAAGCACAATAGTCACAATGTTAATTAAGGCATTTTGTGTGGTATCGCTTAAACGTTCTACTACGCCGCTGACGCGCATGAGATTACCGAAACAGAACATCCCAAGTAATGGGGCGGCATCCGGTAAGAGTAAACCAACGAGCAACAGCAAAATAACCGGGAATAACACTTTTTCCCGATTGCTCACATGACGCAATTGTGTCATGCGAATTTTGCGTTCTTCTTCGGTGGTTAACGCTTTCATAATCGGTGGTTGAATCAACGGCACTAACGCCATATAGGAATAAGCTGCCACCGCAATAGCTCCAAGCAATTCAGGCGCCAGTTTGCTGGTGAGATAAATCGCAGTCGGACCATCCGCACCACCGATAATACCGATAGAGGCGGCTTGAGGTAGCGTAAATTCGATAATGCCGAAATAATTTAAGGCTAACGCACCGAGCACGGTAGCGAAAATGCCGAATTGTGCAGCCGCACCAAGTAGCAATGTTTTTGGATTGGCTAATAACGGACCAAAGTCTGTCATAGCACCCACGCCCATAAAAATAACCAATGGTGCAATGCCGTATCCAATCGCAACTTTATAGAACAAAGCCAAAATACCAGCGCTGTAACCCATGTCCACAGATAAAGCTTCTAATTGATTTATCATGGATATTGGCGCGGAAGTCATCGCTGTTTTAATCGCAGCAAGATCAGGGGAAACACCCAACTGTGCGGCGATTACCGCAATTTGCTCAGGTGAGCCGAGATGAAGCAAATTCTCCAATGCTGTCATGGCTAGCCCTGCTTCAGGGATATTTGACAATAATCCGCCGAAACCAATTGGTAGCAACAGCAAAGGTTCAAATTTGCGCGAAATGGCAAGCCACAACAACAGCAAGCTCACAGCGATCATTACTGCTTGCCCCCATTGCAGATGGAATATGCCCATCCCTTTAATTAACGCAATAATACTCTCCATAGACCATTCCTTATGCTAAGGTCATCACGGTGTCACCTACCGCGACAGCATCACCAGCTTTAACGCAAATGCCGCGTACGGTACCAGCCTGTGCAGCTTTCACTTCGGTTTCCATTTTCATAGCTTCGAGAATGAATAATACATCGCCAGCTGCTACGGTTTGACCTTCTGTTGCGACAACTTTCCAAATATTACCCGCCATCGGCGCTGTTACCGGTGTGCCACCCGTTGCTGGAGCAGGAGCAGCTTGTGGCGCAGCTTGAGGAATTGTAGTCGCCACATGAGAAATATCACCGCCTTCGCTTACTTTCACCACAAAAGCTTTACCTTCCAATTCCACGGTATAGACAGCGGAGCCAGAAGCAGATGGTGTAGCTTTAGAAACAGGTTTATTTTCCACCGCACTTTCATTGCCGGTTGGAGCAGGTTCAAAGGCTGCAGGATTATTTCGGTTTTCTAAGAATTTCCACGCAATTTGAGGGAAGAGTGCCACGATTAGGGCATCATCTACAGCATTATCTGACAATTTCACGCCTTTCGCTTTAGCTTGTTCTGCAACTTCAGCTTCAATTTTCGCCATTTCTGGTGCAATGTGATCGGCAGGACGGTCAGTTACTGGCGCCGCACCTTCTAATACACGAGCTTGTAGTGCGCTATCTACAGGTGCTGGAGTTTTACCGTATTCGCCTTTTAAAATACCGGCTGTTTCTTTTGCGATGGTTTTGTAGCGTTCTCCAGTAAGTACGTTAATAACAGACTGTGTACCAACAATTTGAGAGGTTGGGGTAACAAGTGGAATGTAACCCAAGTCTTTGCGCACGCGTGGGATTTCTTCTAACACTAAATCTAATTTGTCGGACGCATTTTGTTGTTTCAATTGGTTTTCTAAGTTGGTGAGCATGCCGCCAGGCACTTGCGCCACTAAAATACGGCTATCGACACCGCGTAATTGCCCCTCAAATTTCGCATATTTTTTACGTACATTACGGAAATAAGCCGCAATTTTTTCCAAGCGTGGAATATCTAAACCCGTGTCATATTCAGTACCTTGTAAGGTAGCTACCATGGATTCTGTTGCTGGGTGACCATAAGTACCTGACATAGAAGAAATCGCTGTATCAATACCATCTACACCAGCTTCAACCGCTTTTAATAACGCCATTTCTGCCATACCAGTGGTGGAGTGGCAGTGTAAATGCAATTCTACGTCGAAACGTTTTTTGATTTCGCGTACTAAGTCTGCCGCCGCCATTGGATTTAAAATACCTGACATGTCTTTGATGACCAAACTGTCGATACCGATTTCAAGTAATTGTTCTGTAGTGTCGAGCCAGGTTTGCATGGTATGAACTGGGCTGGTGGTATAACTTAATGTCCCTTGAGCATGACCACCAAATTTACGTACTGCTTGCAACGCTGCTTTCATATTACGCGGGTCATTGAGCGCATCGAATACGCGGAAAACATCCATACCATTCGCTACACAACGTTCTACGAAACGTTCTACCACGTCATCAGCATAGTGACGATAGCCTAATAGATTCTGACCACGTAATAACATTTGTAATGGGGTTTTTGGACAGGCTTTTTTCAATTCACGCAAACGAACCCACGGATCTTCCCCCAGGAAGCGAATACAGCTATCAAATGTAGCACCGCCCCAAGCTTCCAATGACCAATAGCCGATATCATCTAATTCATGAGCAATTGGCAACATATCATCAAGACGCAAGCGAGTTGCGAAAAGTGATTGGTGGGCATCACGAAGCACCAGTTCTGTCATTTTAATTTTTTTAGTCATAGTAAAATCCTTATGTTATTTGAACTGTTGGGTACGGCGATGGTGTGCGATAGCCGCTGCAATCACAGGACGTAAACGCTCAAAATCGTCAGTTGGTGCCGCAGAAAGTGCGGTTGAATTTGGGGAAGTTTTTGGTTCGGGTTGAGGTTCAGGAAAGAATCGATTGATAAGTTTAGACATCACTCCAATTGCCCAAATTAAAATGAGCAAAAAGACCAACACAAAACCCATCCCTGAAAACATCAGATTAATTCCTTCGCCTATAAGTGCTGAGGGAGTCATCATTTTTCTTCCTTATTTGTTTGAAAAAATGGACAATTTTATTCTAATCGATCTGTTTAAATAAAACTGTGATGAAGATCATAATTTGAAATATAGGCACACAATAAAAGGGGAAAAGTGCGGTCAATTTTGAAGATATTTTGTGTGAAAAAATATTATTCATAAGGGATATCTCTGCGCATAAAACTAAAAGGACTAAGTCCTGTTGTGAGAGAACTTAGTCCTTGGATTACATGAGTCTTACTTTTTTGATAGAAAGCAAAAATTATTCTACTTTTACAATCCAGCCTTCAGGCGCTTCAATATCACCGAATTGAATACCGGTTAATTCATTGTAAAGTTTACGTGTGACAGGGCCCACTTCAGTTTCTGAATAGAACACGTGGAATTTACCTTTGTGTTGAATACCGCCTACTGGCGTAATCACTGCGGCAGTACCACAAGCTCCCGCTTCTGCAAATTGATCAAGTTGATCGATATACACATCACCTTCGATAGCTTCCATACCTAAACGTTCTTTTGCTATGTGAAGCAATGAGTATTTAGTGATACTTGGTAAAATAGAGTCAGAAGCTGGCGTGATAAATTTGTTATCTTTGGTAATACCAAAGAAGTTTGCTGCACCCACTTCTTCAATTTTAGTGTGAGTTTTTGGATCAAGATAGATCGCATCTGCGAATTTACGCTCAGGTGTACCAGCTTCAGCCGCCAATTCATGTGGAAGCAAACTTGCTGCATAGTTACCACCTACTTTTACACCACCTGTACCCATAGGTGCAGCGCGGTCGTAATCAGTCGTAATGAAGTTAGATGGTGCTAAACCGCCTTTGAAGTATGCGCCTACTGGGCAGCAGAATACAGAGAAAATAAATTCAGGTGCGGTTTTTACACCGATATTCGCGCCCGTACCAAAGAGGAATGGACGTAAATATAATGTCGCGCCAGAGCCGTAAGGACCTAACCATTCTTGGTTTGCTTTCACCACTTCTTTACAAGCGCGGATAAATAATTCTGTTGGCACTTGTGGCATTAATAAGCGATCAGAGGTGTGTTGCATGCGTTTTGCATTTTGATCAGGACGGAATAAGTTGATTGAACCATCTTTACAACGATAGGCTTTTAAGCCTTCAAAGCATTGTTGACCGTAGTGAATAGCCGTTGAACCTTCGTGGATATGTAGCATATTATCGGTAGTGAGTTTACCTTCATCCCATTTACCATCTTTCCAATGTGCGATGAAACGGTAATCTGTTTTGATATAACTAAATCCAAGATTGTTCCAGTCTAAGTCTTTCATTTTGCTTCCTTAATTTGTATAAATAATTTTATGAATGGAAATGCAGTTAATCTACACCATTACGATAACTATGAAAACCTTTAAACACAAAAATATTGTGATTTCTCAAAATTTTTATTGGATTTTCAAATTTGTGAAGTTGGTCAGGAAATAAAATTTTGCTTATGTTAGAATGCCAGGAATAAAAAAACGCCGCTCGAAACGAGCAGCGCTTAACCAGAATGGTTTAATATATACAGGAAGTAAATGAGTAACTTAATTGTTACTCCAGTTCGGAGAACCGAACTATATGCAAACACAACATCATACTTAAGTCTGAAACTCATTAACTTGTAAGGAATTACCAATCATTAAGTATGGGTGTATTGTAGGTAGAAGGTGATGGAAGGACAAATGATGTTTTTTTATTTGATGCATAAAAAAAACTAATCCGAATTGAATCTACGTTATTATAAACTAAAATTTAGCTGTTGGGAAGAATTATGTATAAACGTTTGCCTCCCTTGAATTCATTGAAGTCTTTCGAGTCTGCTGCACGACATTTAAGCTTCACAAAAGCGGCAGATGAACTTTTTGTGACACAAGCCGCAGTGAGCCATCAAATAAAATTATTAGAAGATTTTTTAGGTGTTGAGCTTTTTATTCGTAAAAATCGTTCACTCGAATTAACGGAATTTGGGAAAGCCTACTTTGTTGATATCAATAAAATCTTACGAAAATTAAATGAAGCAACCGAACGTTTATTAACACTTAAAGCAGAGCCACATTTGGCAATTAGTGTGCCACAAACCTTTGGTATTCAATGGCTTGTGCCACATTTGAGTGATTTTAATAAGCAACACCCTGAAATTGAAGTACGCTTGAAGGGCGTGGATCAAGATGAAGGTTTATTGAATAAAGAAATTGATATTGCCATTTATTATGGAAAAGGTGATTGGGAAAATTTACAGGTTGATCGTTTGGGCGAAGAAAACCTCGTGATTTTGGCCGCGCCTTCATTGCTTGAGAAAATACCAGTAAGTTGTTCTAATGATTTGAAAAAGCATACGCTGATTCACACGCATACCCGAGATAACTGGCAAGCGATGGCGGATTATCTCAAATTAGATGATTTGAATATTCAACAAGGCCCGTTATTTAGCCACACCTTTATGGCATTGCAAGCGGCCGTTCATGGGCAGGGGATTGTATTAGCGAATCGTATTTTGGCTCAGCAAGAAATTGAAAATGGTCATTTGCAAATTGTGTTACCAACCGAATTGCGGGATCCAAAATCATTCTATGTGGTTAATCATTTAGATCGTTTAGATGATGAACAAATTCAAGCCTTTAGAAAATGGATTAAAGATTCAATTAAATTAGGAAAACATGAATAAATTAGCCTTATATTGCCGAATTGGCTTTGAAAAAGAAGTCGCGGCAGAAATTACTGACCGAGCCTCTGAGCGTGGCGTATTTGGTTTTGCTCGTGTCGTAGAAAATAGCGGTTATGTCATTTTTGAATGTTATCAACCAGGCGATGCGGATCGCTTAGCGAGGGAAATCCCTTTTAATCGTTTGATTTTTGCGCGACAAATGATCGTTGTGTCAGATCTCTTAGAAAATCTCGATCCTCAAGATCGTATCTCGCCAATTCTGGCTCAATATGAACACATTGCAAAAGACATTAATCTTAAGCAAGCAGTAGAGTTATTTGTTGAAACAGCAGATACCAATGAAGCCAAAGAGCTTTCGACATTTTGCCGAAAATTTACTGTGCCGTTACGCCAAGCTTTGAAAAAACAAGGTTGGTTACAAGGTAAGCCAAATGCAAAGCGCGGTCAGATTTTACATTGTTTTTTCACTCAACCGAATTGCTGCTATGTAGGGTATTCCTATCTTGGCAATAACTCTACCCATTTTATGGGAATACCACGTTTGAAATTCCCAGCTGATGCGCCAAGCCGTTCAACTTTAAAATTGGAAGAAGCGATTTTAACCTTTATTCCTCGAAATGAAGAAAGTAAACGCTTGAATGAAAATATGGTTGGCGTTGATCTCGGGGCTTGTCCAGGCGGCTGGACCTATCAATTAGTGAAACGTGGTTTATTTGTGTATGCAGTTGATCACGGCAAAATGGCGGCCAGTTTGCATGATACTGGCAGAATAGAACATTGCCCAGAAGATGGATTTAAATTCCAACCACCAAAACGTAAGCATATTGATTGGCTTGTGTGTGATATGGTGGAGCAACCAAGCCGCATAGCCAATTTAATCGGAAAATGGCTGATTAATGGCTGGTGCCGAGAAACGATTTTTAACTTGAAATTGCCAATGAAAAAACGTTATCAAGAAGTGATGTTGTGTTTAGAAAATCTAGCGGTGATGTTGGCAGAAAAAGAACTGGAATTTGATATTCAGGCGAAGCATTTGTATCACGATCGCGAAGAGATTACGGTGCATATTGCATTAAAATAGAAAAGCAAAGAGAAGTCAAAAAACATTGAATTTTTTGACCGCTCTTTTTATTTAAGCAATTATTTATTGGCTAAAATTACTGCGCGAGTTGGGGCTTGATAGCCTTCGATGGTTTTACTGTGATCGTTTGGATCTAAGAAATCAATCAAACTTTCATTTTCTAACCAATCCGTTTTACGCTGTTCTTCTAATGTTGTGGTGGCAACATCCACACAACGCACATTAGTAAAGCCGACTTTTTCCAACCAATTAATGAGAGCAGCAACGGAAGGAATAAAATACACATTCTTCATTTTTGCATAGCGATCTGAAGGGACTAATACCGTATTGACATCGCCATCAACCACTAAGGTTTCTAAGACGAGCTCGCCACCTTTTACTAATTGATTTTTTAGCTGTGTGAGATGATCAAGCGGTGATTTACGATGATAAAGCACACCCATTGAGAATACGGTATCAAATGCTGCAAGTGGTTGCATTTCTTCAATACCTAATGGGATTAAGTTAGCTCGACGATCGTTATTTAATAATTTTCGAACGGCTTCAAATTGGCAAAGGAAAAGTTCGGTTGGGTCAATACCCACCACCATTTTTGCACCTTCACCAACCATGCGCCACATGTGGTAACCGCTACCGCAGCCTACATCTAAAATGGTACGATCTTTTAATGGCGCAAGATGAGGCAAAACACGATCCCATTTGAAATCAGAACGCCATTCGCAATCCACGTGAATATCAAATAAATGATAAGGTCCTTTTCGCCATGGCATCAATTGCTTCAAATGATGGATAATGCGTTGTTTTTCGCCCTCTGAAAGTGGGGAAGTGCGGTCAGATTTCACCGCATTTTTTAAATCGATGGTATCTGCCTGCAGATCAGGGAGAAAGTCCACGATTTTTGACCATTTTGCATAATCACCATGGGTTTGTTTTTCCCATTCTTTTAACTGCAAAGGCAACGTTTCTAGCCAAGCAGATAAGTTTGTAGTAGCAATTTGCTGATAAAAAGGACGAAAATCAATCATTATTTTGCTTCCTTATAGGCTTTTTCGGCTTTCTCAAAGGTTTCTTTAACTTCATTTTCTGGTTCGGCAGAAAGGAGAGAAACCACAATAATTGCAAGGCTAGCAAGAGCGAACCCTGGGATCATCTCATATACATTAAACCATTCACTGGTTTGAGGAATCACGGATTTCCAAGCAAAGACAACCACTGCGCCAACAACCATACCCGCCATCGCCGCTGATGAAGTCATGCGTTTCCAGAATAAGGAGAAAAGCACCACAGGACCAAATGCAGAACCAAAGCCTGCCCATGCGAATTCAACGAGTTTTAATACTTTGCTGTTTTCATCTTGAGCAATCCAAATTGCAATGCCCGCGATAACTAAAACCATTGCACGGCCTAACCACACTAATTCTTTTTCAGCGGCTTTTGGACGAATAAAACCTTTATAAAAATCTTCAGTGATAGAGCTTGAAGAAATTAATAATTGTGCGGAAAGTGTACTCATTACTGCTGCTAAAATTGCTGAAAGTAGAATACCGGCAATCCATGGATTAAAGAGCAATTTAGCCAGTTCAATAAACACTTGTTCTGGTTCATTATTTACTACGCTTGCAACACCAGGATTCGCAAAGAAATAAGGGATACCGAAGAAACCAATACCAATCGCACCAGCTAGGCAAATCACCATCCATGTCATACTAATACGGCGTGCTTTGATTAATGATTTCACCGAATAAGCCGCCATAAAACGAGCAAGGATATGTGGCTGACCGAAATAACCTAAGCCCCAAGCGGCTAAACTTAATAAACCTAATGGCGTGGTTGCCGTGAATAAATCGGTGAAGTCTTTACTTGCCGCAATTTCAGCTTGATGGAGTACTTCAGTAAATTGTGATGTATCGCCCAAACTAAAAAAGATGAAGAGTGGCGTTAAAATTAAGGCAAAAATCATCAATGTGGCTTGAATGGTATCAGTCCAACTCACCGCTAAAAATCCACCAATAAAAGTATAAATAATCGTCGCTAATGCACCGTACCAAATGGCGGTAGAGTAGTCGACTGAGAACAGGTTTTGGAATAATTTCGCTCCAGCAACCACACCTGAAGCACAATAAATGGTGAAGAATACTAGGATGATTGTTGCAGACACAATTTTTAAGAGATGATGTGATGTGCCAAAGCGATGGTGGAAATATTCCGGTAATGTGAGCGCATTATTGTTAAATTCGGTATAGATCCGTAAGCGACCCGCCACGAGCAACCAGTTAAAATAAGCTCCAAGGATTAAACCAATGGCGATCCAACCTTCAACCAGGCCAGACACATACACCGCACCCGGCAAGCCCATTAATAACCAGCCAGACATATCAGATGCGCCAGCAGACATCGCTGTCACAAAACTTCCGAGTTTACGGCCGCCTAAAATATAATCGGATAAGTTGTTTGTATAATAATAGGCAAGGACACCGATTAAAATCATGCCGAAAATATAAATACTAAAAGTAATAAGTGTTGGGTCTAAACCAAACATTAAATACACCAAAAAAAGTCATGAAAATTTGAGAAAGGTCATATTTTACCTTATTTGGGTCTATTATTCTATTTTCCTTTTCGATAGACTTATACCATTAAAACTAAGGTCGAAAAAATGGATTCTGTTGAATTATTAATGAATGTTACGCCCAATGAAACCCGTGTTGCACTGGTGGAAACGGGCGTATTAAAAGAGGTTCATATTGAACGTCAAGCCAAACGTGGCATCGTGGGGAATATTTATAAAGGGCGAGTAACCCGTGTTTTACCGGGAATGCAGTCCGCGTTTGTGGATATCGGTTTAGAAAAAGCGGCATTTCTACATGCCTCCGATATTGTTTCACATACCGAATGTGTGGATGTGAGCGAGCAAAAGCAATTCCGAGCAAAAAGCATTTCTGAACTCGTACGCGAAGGGCAGGATATCGTAGTACAAGTGGTAAAAGATCCTTTGGGCACCAAAGGTGCAAGATTAACCACCGATATTACACTGCCTTCTCGTTATCTCGTCTTTATGCCAGAAAATAGCCATGTTGGTGTCTCACAACGTATTGAAAGCGAAGAAGAACGCGCAAGACTAAAAGCGTTAGTTGAGCCTTTTTGTGATGAGTTAGGCGGCTTTATTATTCGTACCGCCACCGAAGGTGCAACGGAAGAAGAGTTACGCCAAGATGCAGAATTTTTAAAACGTTTATGGCGTAAAGTGCTTGAACGCAAAGGAAAATATCCAACGCGATCTAAAATTTATGGCGAACCCGCATTGCCACAGCGTATTTTGCGTGATTTTATCGGCTCTAATTTAGAGAAAATTCATATTGATTCCAAACTTTGCTTTAACGAAGTGAAAGAATTTACCGATGAATTTATGCCGGAATTAAGTGAAAAATTAATGCTTTATACGGGCAATCAGCCGATTTTTGATATTTATGGCGTAGAACGTGGTATTCAAAATGCACTTGAAAAACGCGTGAATTTAAAATCGGGCGGCTATCTCATTATTGAGCAAACCGAAGCCATGACGACCATTGATATCAATACAGGTGCTTTCGTTGGACATCGAAATTTAGATGAAACGATTTTTAACACCAATATTGAAGCCACTAAAGCCATTGCACAGCAACTGCAACTGCGTAATTTAGGCGGAATTATCATTATTGATTTTATTGATATGCAAACCGATGAGCATCGTAATCGTGTAATTGAATCCTTGGAAGAGGCTCTATCGAAAGATCGCGTAAAAACGAATGTAAATGGTTTTACTCAACTTGGCTTAGTGGAAATGACGCGTAAACGTACTCGTGAAAGTTTAGAGCACGTTTTGTGTGATGAATGCCCAACTTGTCAAGGTCGTGGACGCGTGAAAACGGTTGAAACAGTATGCTATGAAATTATGCGTGAGATCATTCGCGTTAACCACTTATTTTCGAGTGAACAATTTGTGGTTTATGCCTCTCCAGCTGTGGCGGATTACTTAATCAAAGAGGAATCGCACGGTTTATTGCCAGAGATCGAAATGTTCATCAGCAAACAGGTTCAAGTCAAAACAGAACAGTACTACAACCAAGAACAGTTTGATGTAGTAGTGATGTAAAAGACAAAAGTGCGGTCAAATTTGACCGCACTTTTTTTGATGGCATAAATTTCCTGATAAGCGTTAATTTTTAGTGAGATAAAAAGGTATAGGGTTTTAATGAATAATGAAATTATAAGATTAAGAATTGTTACACAGAATGCTTTACTTGGAAAAATAACGAAAGAAGTTCGAGGCGTTTATGTGAAAATAGATAAAAATTGTATCAGTATTTGTGTTGTGATTGACGGTCCAATCTCCGATTATTGGAATGAAGAGATATATGAAATTGGTACGAGTATTATTTCTAACTTCAATGAAAATTATAATATTAATGAGAATTTAATAAGAGTCGATTACCCTATATCATTATTTTTTGATGATTATCTATGTGTATATAAACGATATGAAGATGAGGATAACTCACATACATAGAGTGCAGTTTAAAAAGCGTCTAACTTTAAATTCAAGAATAAAAAGTGCGGTCAAATTCGACCGCACTTTTTACTTTAACTATTTTAATCTTTCTAGCTGCTGAATAATGACTTCATCTGGTTGTGATTGGATTTTTCGCATACGTATAAAGAGTAAAGTGGCGGCAATGGTTAATGCAATGATAAACGCGACCCAGAAGCCTTTTGCGCCGAAGCTTGGAACAATCCAATCCGTTCGTGAAAGAATATAACCAACAGGAATACCCACGCCCCAATAAGCAAGTAACGTGATATAAAGGATAATCTTTGTGTCTTTATAGCCACGTAAAATACCGCTAACTATTACTTGCACCGAATCTGAGAATTGATAAATTGCAGCTATCGTTAATAAGCCTCCCGAAAGAGCAATCACCGTTGTGTTATCGCCAACAATTAATGCCGCAATTTTATCGCTAAATAACCAAATAACCAAAGCTAATCCCGTTGCCACAATTAAGCCAAGAATAATAGCAGCGTAAGCCATGATCTTGGCTTTTTGTGGTGCGTGATTACCAAGTTCTTGAGCGACTAAAATAGTGGCCGCCATTGCAATCGACACTGGGAACATAAATGCGACAGAGCTCGTGTTTAAGGCGACTTGGTGGCTAGCGACCACATCCGCACCTAATGGGGAAAGCAATAAACTACTTAATGCAAAGAGTGAGACTTCACTGCACAGCGCGATGGCAATAGGCAAGCCAAGTGCGGTCAATTTTTTCAGTGTTTTGATATCTGGCTTTTCAATAATCTTTTCAAAGACTTTCAAACTACGTTCATTATAGTTTTTAGCTGAATAGGTAATCATTAAGATCGCCATTGCCCAGTTGACAATAGCCGTTGCCACACCACAACCGACACCGCCTAATGCAGGTGCACCAAATTTACCGTAAATAAACATATAATTCAGCGGAATGTTCAGCATTAACCCCATGAAGGTAATCACCATGGCGGGTTTTGTTTTGGCAATGCCGTCATTCAAACAGCGGAAATTAATCAGCAATAAATAGGCAGGCAAGCCCCATACCATCGCACGCAAATAATTCATCGTCACATCTGCCATGTGGGCATCCATATTCATAAACTGCAATATGAAATCATTATGATAGATGATGAGTGCAAGGGGAATCATCACTAAAAATGAAATCCAAAGGCCTTGTCTCACTTGGTGAGCAATGCGATGGCGCTGCCCTGAACCGTTTAAATAGGAAATTGTTGGTGGCAAGGCGAGTAATAAACCTTGACCGAAAAGCACTAAAGGTAGCCAAATGGAAGCACCAATACCGACACCGCCTACATCAGCCGAGCTCACACGCCCCGCCATAATCACATCCACGGTGCCCATGCCAGTTTGAGCTAACTGGGCAAGCCCGATAGGTGTCGCAATTCGAATAAGTTTTTTAATATCAATACGGTATTGAGAAAAAAGACGAGAATTCATAAATTTGCTATAATATTGGAAAAATTTTTAATGAAGGAATAATAATGTTTACAGGTATTGTACAGGGCATCGCCCAAATTCATGCAATTAAAGACAGCGATAATTTTAGAACACAGATCGTAAAATTACCAGCTGAAATGAGAAAAGGCTTAGAAATCGGTGCATCAGTGGCGAATAATGGCGTGTGCTTAACGGTGACTGAAATTCATGACGATCTTGTAAGCTTTGACCTAATGCAAGAAACCTTGCGCATCACCAATCTTGGTAACTTAAAAGCAGGGGATTTTGTGAATATCGAACGCGCGATGCAAATGGGCGCAGAAATTGGTGGGCATATTTTATCTGGCCACGTTTATTGTACCGCAAGTGTTTCACAGATTATCGAAAGCGAAAACAATCGTCAGGTTTGGTTTAAATTACCTACTAAAGATGTGATGAAATATATCCTTACTAAAGGATTTATCGCGATTGATGGTATCAGCCTTACTATTGGTGAAGTAAAAGACGATGAATTCTGCGTAAATTTAATTCCAGAAACCTTACACAGAACCCTGCTCGGCAAACGCCAAATTGGTGATTTAGTGAATATCGAAATCGATCCACAAACACAAGCGATTGTGGATACAGTAGAGCGATATTTAGCAGCTAAAGCTTAATGAGAATAAAAAAAGTGCGGTAGAAAACGATGTTGTTTTTACCGCACTTTTTATTGGATTGTATGAGATTAGTTAACTTTAGATTTCTTCGCTTTTTTCCATTTCCAAAATAGGTACAGCGCTAAAACACCGATTAGGATATAAATCACGAATTGACCTTTTTTAATTTGTTCGTGTAACCAATCTAAGTTTTTCGCACCAAATTCACCAAGATAAACCCAAATTGGCACAGAAATAATCGCAGCACAGAAATCAATTAATACAAAGCGAGTGTAGCTGACACGGCGGGTGATGCCTGAAACCATATAAATTGGTGCACGTAATCCTGGAAGGAAACGAGCCACAAATAAAACGCGGTTGCCGTATTGGGCAAATTTTTCACGAACCATTTTGAGGCGTTCTAATGTTACGATTTTACGCATTGGTCGGAAACGTAAAATGCGTGTGCCATAAATGCGACCAAGCCAGTACATGGTGGAGTCACCGGCAAGTACACCAATCATACTCACGACTAACATTAAGTGGGAATTGACGCTTTCAGGATAGAGGCCAGCGATTACACCGCCAGAGACAAGCGTGATATCTTCTGGAATAGGTACACCAAAGCCACAAATAATCAGAACAAATAGCACCGCCCAATAACCGTAATCGGTAAAAAAGCTGATAAGAAATTCCATTTGAAACCCACTTACAATCAGTTAGTTAAAATTAATTAAAAAATTGGGATTTATTTTAATCGCTTTGCCTTGAAAAGCCTAGAAAAAATTTGCTGTGTAAATTTGCATTGTGGGGCTGAATATTTTATAATCCGTCGCTCTCAAAGTTTGTCTTTGAGCAAATTTAGGAAAATTGCTGGGTCGCCTGCAATTTTTTATTTTAAACTTTTAATCAAGAGAACATTAAAATGGCATTTAAATTTAACGCTGAAGTTCGTCAAGCGCAAGGTAAGGGTGCGAGCCGCCGCCTGCGTCACAACGGTCAAATCCCTGCAATCATTTATGGTGGCAGCGAAGCACCTGTTTCAATCATCTTAAATCACGATGAATTAAACAACGCACAAGCTCACGATTCTTTCTATAGCGATGTAATCACTTTAGTGGTTGAAGGTAAAGAAGTTGCAGTGAAAGTTCAAGCAATGCAACGTCACCCATTTAAACCAAAATTGGTTCACATTGACTTCAAACGTGCTTAATTTTTAGCTTGTGATAAGAACACCAATAATGATGAGTTATTGGTGTTTTTTCTTTTCGGGCAGAGTGCGGTCAAATTTGAAATCGTTTTAGGAGTATTTTCCAATGAAGATAGCCTTAGGCATTGAATATAACGGAAAACAGTATTGTGGCTGGCAGCGACAAGAGAAAGTGCGTAGCGTACAAGAAGAATTAGAAAAAGCGTTATCTTTCGTGGCAAATGAAAAAATTGAAGTGTTTTGTGCGGGCAGAACAGACTCTGGTGTGCATGGCACGGGGCAAGTTGTGCATTTTGAAACCACAGCGGTTCGTCCTGAAAAAGCCTGGGCATTTGGTACCAATGCGAATTTACCCGATGATATTTCAGTGAGTTGGGCAAAAGTAGTGGATGATGAATTTCATGCCCGTTTTTCGGCAACCGCGCGTCGCTATCGTTATATTTTATATTGTAATAAATTACGTTCAGCCATTTTTCCAGAAGGCGTTACCCATTGCCATTTAGAGTTAGACGAAAAGAAAATGCACCAAGCTGGGCAGTTTTTATTGGGCGAAAATGATTTTTCTTCTTTCCGTGCGGCACAGTGTCAATCAAATACCCCTTGGCGAAATGTGCATCATTTAAATGTGGTGCGAAAAGGGCAGTACATTATTGTGGATATTCAAGCCAATGCTTTTGTGCATCATATGGTACGCAACATTGTGGGAAGCTTGATTGAAGTCGGCGCAGGTAATCAACCTGTTGAGTGGATGAAATGGTTGTTAGAGCAAAAAGATCGTAAATTAGCTGCTCCAACAGCGAAACCCGAAGGCCTGTATTTAGTCAATGTGATTTATCCTGAAAAATTTGCGATTCCACAGAAAAATTTAGGCCCATTGTTTTTAGAAGATAATCTCATCTGACTAGCAAATTTCGCTAAATTATGATTAAATACGCAAACTTTTCTAGTTAATAAAAAAGGTAAAAAATGAGCTGGATTGATAAAATTTTTAGCAAAGGAACCTCTTCCTCTACATCACGTAAAGCAAACGTGCCAGAAGGGGTTTGGACAAAATGTACCTCTTGTGAACAAGTTCTTTACGGTGAAGAAGTAAAACGTAATTTATATGTTTGTCCAAAATGCGGTCATCATATGCGTATTGATGCTCGTGAGCGCCTTTTAGCCTTATTAGATGAAGGTTCAAGCCAAGAATTGTCGGCTGATTTAGAACCAAAAGATATTCTTAAATTTAAAGATTTAAAAAAATATAAAGATCGTATTACTGCTGCACAAAAAGAAACCGGTGAAAAAGATGCGTTAATCACAATGACGGGTACACTTTACAACATGCCTGTAGTCGTTGCTGCATCTAACTTTAGTTTCATGGGCGGTTCAATGGGCTCTGTTGTGGGTGCAAAATTTGTGAAGGCGGCAGAAAAAGCAATGGAATTAAATTGTCCGTTTGTTTGTTTCTCTGCAAGTGGTGGTGCGCGTATGCAAGAAGCACTTTTCTCCTTAATGCAAATGGCAAAAACCAGTGCAGTATTAGCAAAAATGCGTGAAAAAGGCGTGCCATTTATTTCGGTATTAACTGACCCAACATTAGGTGGGGTATCTGCAAGTTTTGCCATGTTAGGTGATGTGAACATTGCTGAGCCAAAAGCATTAATCGGTTTTGCAGGTCCACGTGTTATTGAACAAACCGTACGTGAAAAATTACCGGAAGGCTTCCAACGTAGTGAATTCTTACTCGAGAAAGGGGCGATTGATATGATTGTGAAACGTTCAGAAATGCGCTCAACCCTTGGAAACCTTTTAAGCAAACTCACCAATCAACCTTCACCTTTTGTTGAAGTAGAAGTTGTTGAAAATGCCTAATATAATGAATTTAAAAGCCACTTCGCCACTCGCTGAGTGGCTTTCTTATTTGGAAAACAGTCACTTTAAAGCTATTGATTTAGGGCTGGATCGTATTAAATCAGTGGCCGAAAAATTGGATCTGTTGAATCCCGCACCCTATGTGATCACGGTAGGGGGCACAAATGGTAAAGGCACGACTTGTCGTTTGCTTGAAACTATTTTGTTAAATCACGGTTTGCGTGTAGGCGTGTATTCCTCACCTCATTTATTGCGTTATAACGAACGTGTTCGTATTCAAAATCAAGACTTGCCGGATGAAATGCATACCGCTTCTTTTGATTTTATTGAAAAACATAAAACGCAGTCTCTCACTTATTTTGAATTTAGCACCTTATCAGCTTTGTATTTATTTAAACAAGCAAAGCTTGATGTTGTGATTTTAGAAGTGGGGCTTGGTGGGCGCCTAGATGCAACCAATATTGTTGATAATGATCTGGCGGTTATCACCAGTATTGATATTGATCATACGGATTTTCTGGGTTCAACGCGCGAAGAAATTAGCTTTGAAAAAGCAGGTATTTTCCGCGCGAATAAAACAGTTGTAATTGGCGAACCAAATGTTCCGCAACCTATGTTAGAACAAGCTGAGAAGCTACATTGCCACGTTTCACGTCGAGATGTCACGTGGTCGTTTAAAGCCAATGAGCAAACTTGGATGTGGCAGAGCAATAAAGTGCGGTTAGAAAATTTGCCATTTTGCCAGATTCCATTAGCTAATGCTGCAACAGCTTTGGCTGCCGTTGAGCAGCTGCCTTTTGATATTTCTGTCGAGACCATCAAACGTTCATTAATTGAAGTGGAATTGGTGGGTCGTTTCCAACAATTGAAAGGTAATCAGTTAGAAAAACTGGCAGATCGCTTGAATGTCCCTTATTCACACTTGCCAAAAGTGATCATCGATGTTGGGCATAATCCTCATGCTGCAAAATATTTAGCCGAAAAATTGACCGCACTTAAAACACAAACTTCAGGTCGCATCATTGCTGTTTGCGGTATGTTGAAAGATAAAGATGCCGAGTCGGTGTTTACCCAACTGACTTCTGTGATTGACCAATGGCATTGTGTCACATTAGGTGGTTACCGCGGTCAATCAGGTGATAACTTAAATGCAAAATTAACATCAGTTTATCCATCAGCAAAAAGTGTTTCTGAAGATTCTGTTATTGAAGGTGTGCAAAGTGCGATTAAAAATGCATATAAAAATGACATTGTGCTGGTATTTGGATCTTTTCACACCGTAGGGGAATTTTTAGAATATTTAGCTTAATGGATATGAAAAATAATAAAGGCTGTTTTTTACCAGCCTTTTGTTTTTAAAGTATATTATGGAAATAATCACTTAATTCTGAGTATTGGAATGTAAATCCACAATCTAACAAATGTTTTGGATAGGCATTTTGGCTGTCTAAAAGAATGCAAGCGCGCTCACCTAGAATAGTAGTTAATAAAAATTGAGGTACTTGAGCAAAACAAGGACGATGTAATGCTTTACCTAATAGTTGGTTGAATGTCTTGTTTTTAACAGGATGTGGTGCGGTAAAATTAAATGCCCCTTCGCAATCATTATGGTCAAGTAAGAAGAGCAATCCTTTTACCATATCCTCTAACGCGATCCAGCTCCAATATTGCTCACCATTTCCTAATTTTCCGCCTAGTCCAAAGCGATAGAGCGGTAGAATTTTAGCAAAAGCCCCACCTTTTGGAGAAAGTACTAATCCGGTTCTCACTAAGCAGATTCTTGTATTGGCTTGTTTTGCTGCATTTTCCCAATCAATACAAAGTTGAGCGGTAAATTGAGTACTTGGATTTGTGTCTTCCGTGATCTGCTTGTCACCACAGTTTCCATAAATTCCGGTTGCAGAACCTGAAATCAGAGCTGGGGGATATTCACTTTGGTTAATAAGTTGGACAAGCTGCTGTGTTAAATTAATTCGGCTATGACGCAGTTTTTCTTTTTGTTGAACCGTCCATTTTTTATCGAAGATTGGCTCACCGGCAAGATTAATAACCGCATTAAAGGTATTCAAGTCTTTGAGTGTTGAAAGTGCGGTCAAAAATTGCGGTGTTTTTTTAGAAAAAACAGATTGGGCTTTTTCAATAGAGCGAGTTAATACTGTCACGGTATCGCCACGTGAAAGTAGCGATTCAACTAAGGGTTTCCCAACAAATCCCGTTCCACCGGTTACTAAGATATTCATTATAGATTGCTTTCAAAGAGCGTTTGAATTTGTCCTAAAAGCGATTTAATTGTTGTGTCTTTTGTTGGGGTCACAAAAATGGTGTCATCTCCCGCAATCGTGCCTAAAATACCTTCGGGTTTACCAATGGAATCCAATAATCGAGCAATCAACTGTGCAGCACCTGGAGAGGTTTTAATGACAATAACGGAATCATTGTGATCAATATCCAAAACCAAATTTTTTAATGGACTGCTAGTAGCGGGGACACTTAATTCGCTAGGCAAGCAATAAACCATTTCCATTTTGGTATTTCTTGCGCGAACTGCGCCAAATTTGCTTAGCATGCGTGAAACTTTAGACTGGTTAATGCTTTGAAATCCTTGGTTTTTTAAGGCTTCAACAATTTCACTTTGAGAAGCAAATCGTTCTTGATTGAGCAGTTCTTTAAATGCTTTAGTTAATTGATCTGACATAGTTATTCTCGTATAGGGGAATTTGCATAAGAATTGCATAAAAATTCATTTTAGGCAATTAAAATAAATTTGCCGTTTGAAAAGTTTGAACTAGATCGCATTATTGAATTTCTCTGTTTGTAATTTAATGCCTAAGACTTTAAAATTCTACCTAGTTAGGATTAATTAATACATGAGGAGTATTTTATGAAAGTTGCAGTATTAGGCGCAGCAGGCGGTATTGGTCAAGCATTAGCCTTATTACTTAAATTACAATTACCCGCTGAAAGTGAATTAGCACTGTATGATATCGCACCAGTGACACCAGGTGTGGCTAAAGATGTGAGTCATATTCCAACAGCGGTTAAAGTAGAAGGTTTTGCGGGAGAAGATCCAACGCCTGCACTTAAAGGTGCTGATGTCGTTTTAATTTCTGCAGGGGTAGCACGTAAACCGGGTATGGATCGTTCAGATCTTTTCAATATCAATGCAGGTATCGTGCGTAACTTAATTGAACATGTTGCAAAAACTTGTCCAAAAGCTTGTGTAGGTATTATCACCAACCCTGTGAACACGACTGTTGCGATTGCTGCAGAAGTATTGAAAAAAGCGGGTGTTTACGACAAACGTAAATTATTCGGTGTGACTACTTTAGACGTATTACGTTCAGAAACATTTGTATCTGAATTAAAAGGCTTAAATGTTTCTCGTACAAGCGTACCGGTAATTGGTGGCCACTCAGGTGTAACCATTCTTCCATTGCTTTCACAAGTTCAATATGCTGAGTGGAAAGAAGAGGAAATTGCACCATTAACTAAACGTATCCAAAACGCAGGTACTGAAGTGGTTGAAGCAAAAGCAGGTGGCGGTTCTGCGACACTTTCTATGGCTCAAGCGGCAGCACGTTTTGCTCGTTCATTAGTGAAAGGCTTAAGTGGTGAAACTGTGGTTGAATGTACTTATGTAGAAGGTGACGGTAAATACGCACGTTTCTTCGCGCAACCTGTACGTTTAGGTAAGGAAGGTGTAGAAGAAATTTTACCAATCGGTACCTTAAGCAAATTTGAACAAGAAGCTTTAGAAGCAATGTTACCAACATTGCGTGCAGATATTGAATTAGGCGAAAAATTTATTAACGGCTAATTTAATTCTATTTCTAGAGAAGAGGAGCAGTGAGCTCCTCTTTTTTTATACGCAAGCGATTGAAAATAAAAAAGTAAAGAAAAAGCGTGATTTAGCTCACAAATTTGAACATTGCTATTTGCAATGTAAAGGACTTTGCCGTATTCTTAAATCACTAAAAATAAGTGCTATTTTTAAATAGCCGACATCTATTTTGCTTTCCGAGTAGTGCCCCAGTGGGGCACTTTTTTTTGCTTTATTTTTAGTCGATTCATAAAAAAAGTGCGGTCAAAAAACACTGGATTTTCTGACCGCACTTTTAAAATGAATGCTAAGCGAAAGAATTATTCAAACATTGCTGAAATAGATTCTTCATTGCTGATACGACGAATTGCTTCAGCAAGCATAGTTGAAAGGGTAAGCACGCGTACTTTACCAAGCGCTTTCATTTCAGGTGAAAGTGGAACAGTATCAGTCACCACAATTTCATCAATCGCATCGCTTGCTAAATGTTGTACTGCTGCACCAGAGAATACGGCGTGAGTTGCGTAAGCAAATACGCGTTTTGCACCGCGTTCTTTTAATGCTTCAGCTGCTTTACATAATGTACCACCTGTATCAATCATATCATCCACAAGGATACAATCACGATCTGCGACATCCCCGATAATATGCATAACTTGTGATACGTTTGCGCGTGGACGACGTTTGTCGATAATTGCCATTTCGGTATCATTTAATAATTTCGCTACCGCGCGAGCACGTACCACACCGCCAATATCAGGAGAAACAACGATAGGATTGATCAGATCGGTTTTCTTCAAGATATCATCAAGTAAAACCGGTGAACCGAATACGTTATCAACTGGTACATCAAAGAAACCTTGGATTTGCTCTGCGTGTAAGTCACAAGTTAATAGTCGGTCAATCCCTACTGTTGAAAGTAAATCTGCTACCACTTTTGCAGTGATTGGAACACGAGCAGAACGCACACGACGATCTTGACGAGCATAACCAAAATAAGGAACAACGGCAGTAATACGGCCGGCAGATGCACGACGTAAAGCATCAACCATTACAATCAATTCCATCAGGTTGTCATTCGTTGGTGCACAAGTGGATTGAATAATAAACACGTCTGCACCACGCACATTTTCATTAATTTGCACTTGGATTTCACCATCGCTAAAGCGACCAACGGTGGCATCGCCTAATGAAATGTAAAGACGTTCAGAAATCTTTTTCGCTAGCTCAGGCGTAGCATTTCCAGCAAAGAGTTTAATGTCTGGCATTTTATATAACCTCAGGTTGAGTGTAGATAGATTGGTTGGTCGAGAGTTGTTTCAACATCGCATGTAATGGTGAAACGTTTAATCCTTTAGCAACAAAGCCGAAAAATTCCTTCGGTTTTTGTTGGAAAACAGCTTGTGCTGATTTTTCATCATCAAATTCAGCAAAAACACAAGCCCCGGTTCCGGTTAATCTGGCTGGTGCATATTGTAGCAACCATAGTAGGGCTTTTTCAACTTCAGGATATTGAGTTCGCACGACTTTTTCGCAATCGTTTGCAAACGGTTGATTCAAAAGTTCGGCAAGGGATCTTTTTTCTGTATTGCGTGGCAAATTGGGGTCGCTAAAAACCACAGCAGTAGAAATCGCAGTTTCAGGTTTTAGCACCACATAATATTTTTCTTGTGGTTCACAGTATTGAATTTTTTCACCCACACCTTCTGCAAAAGCGGCTTGGCCATGAACAAAGATAGGCACATCAGCCCCAAGTTTTAGTCCAAGCTCGGCAAGTTCATCAATGGATAAATGGGTTTGCCATAAATAGTTTAAAGCAAGCAGAGTCGTAGCCGCATTGGATGAGCCGCCGCCAATCCCACCACCCATTGGTAGGATTTTATCTAAATGAATTGTGGCACCGAGCGTACAGCCTGTTTTTTCTTGTAGGAGCGTGGCTGCACGATAGATTAAGTTTTGCTCTAGAGGTAAGCCTGGAATTTCTGGTGTGATGTGGATTTGTTTATCTTGGCGAATATCAATAGTAAGCCAATCGCCAAAATCAAGAAATTGGAAAAGCGTTTGTAATTCGTGGTAGCCGTTTGGCAGTTTACCGTTTATATAGAGAAATAAATTGAGTTTTGCGGGGCTTGGAAAGCGATTAGGCTTTCCAAGAGAAGTTGAAAGTGCGGTCGAAAAATGATGTGTTTTCATTAGAACGCCCATTCATCCACACGAATTTTTAGGGTTTGCGATGTACTTTTGTTCTTTAACAGAATATTTTCAGGCATCGAATTATCTGCATGATAACTTAAGTAATCGGCTGTCCACATTGAGCCATCAAGCGGGTAGCTAAATTCGGATAAAAGATGATTAGTTCCTACTTGGTAATCTGCGTTATCCGCTGGCTGACCTTTTAACCAATAAGATAAATGCTCTAATGGCACATCCATTCCGATGATTTCGCGTAACAATAATTTGGCATTTTTATCAGATTGTTGGTTACCTTTATTATCTGAAATCGTCATACCGTTTGGATGCATTTCCATCGTTAGCGTTGTTTTGCTGATCAGAGAATAAAGTTTTAACTTATAGGCTTTCGGGTTTTGATATTGCCACTCAAAGCGACTAGAAAAACGTTCTTGTGGGCTGATGTAACCAATTTGTCCTTTTGCGCTATAAGATTGAATTTGTTTGATTTTTTTGAGGTGCTGCTGCCACGTAATATCGTTCTTATCGATATGTTGAACATCTGTTGGGCGCTCTGCATCAAGGGTACAAGCGGATAAGATCACACTTGCAAATACAGGTGCGAGAAGAGATTTTAATAATTTCATAACAAAATTTTTACTAAAAAATTGCACATATTGTAAGGGTTAGTTTACTTTTAGTAAAGCTGGATTAAGCATTTAAGCGTGTTTTCTCCGCTTTCACTGCAGCAATTCTTCGACGCGTTAATTCATCTCGAATACCTTGTTTTTCAAAACCATCTGCAATGACTTGCTGTGCATCAACAGCAAGGGCAGCTTGGTAGAGCGCTTTGAGATAATCAATTTGCGGATATTCTTTATTTTCAAAGCCCGTTCGTCCGCGAGTATCAGATAAACATACCAATAAAAACTCCTCAAAGCGCTGAGGTTTACGCCAAACATCAAACGTATTAAAGAGTTTCACTACCGTTTCTGGGCGAAGTTCTAATGCTTTGTGTGCATGCGTGTGATATTCGCAAGTTAATTCGCCTAATTCTTGAAGATAATTAGGGACTCTAAGGCGTTTGCATAATGAACGAGTCGGTTTAATCCCCGCTTTTTCATGTCCATGATGACTAGGCCACATTTCTTTTGGGGTAAGGGCTTTTCCAAGATCATGACAAATCGCAGCAAAACGGACCGCACTTTTATTCAAATTGCTATTTTCAGTGAATTTAACGGCTTGCTGTAATACGAGCATGGTATGAACAAAGCTATCAATTTCAGGATGATATTTGGCTGGGTTCGGTACGCCATCTAAGGCAGCAATCTCAGGGAAGAGCACTTTGAGCGCACCAACTTGATGCAGTGTTTCAAAATAAATTTCAGGATGCGCTTCGTTCAATGCTTTTTCTGTTTCCATCCAAACACGCTCAGACGTTAGGTGGGTGAGTTCACCTTGTTCAGTAAGTTCAGCCATTAATTTAAGGGTTTCTTCGGCAATTGAGAAACCTAAATGATGAAAGCGAGCAGCGAAGCGTGCGACACGTAATACACGAAGTGGATCTTCAGCAAAAGCGGGGGAAATATGACGTAAAATACGTTGGTGAATATCTTCTACGCCATGATAAGGATCATGCAGCTTGCCATCTTTGTCTTGGGCAATGGCATTAATGGTGAGATCTCGACGAATTAAATCCTGTTCAAGCGTAATATCATCTGAAAAATCACAAATAAACCCAGTGTAGCCATTGCCTGATTTTCGTTCTGTTCGGGCAAGTGCGTATTCTTCATGGCTTTCAGGATTGAGAAAAACAGGGAAGTCTTTGCCAACTTGTTGGTAACCTTGAGCCAGCAACATTTCTGGTGTAGCTCCCACGACAACCCAGTCACGATCTTTTACTGGTAAACCTAAAAGTTGATCGCGCACAGCACCACCGACAAGATAAATGTCCATTTTACTCTCCCATCAATATATAAAGAAAAGGTAGGCAAGAGCCTACCTCAATGATGAATCATTACCAGCTATCACGACGTTTACGTCTTGGTAAAATGTGAGGTAATACTAAGCCAATTAATAAACCTACACCTAATACTGAGCCTCCATAAATAAACCATTGGATCGCAATTTCGCGTTTATTCGCATCAAGCATTGCCTCTAAATCACGATTTTTATTTTTCGTCATTTCTAATTCACGTTTTAGTTGTGAATTTTGTTCAAGCAATTCACTGCTTTGTTGTTCCGCTTGTTTGCTACGGCGTTGAATTTCATTTGTGCGTTGTTGCCAATCTGAATCGACACGATTCAGCTTTAACGTTAATTCTTGTACCTGTGCTTTTAATTTTGGATTTTCTTCACGGCTACTTGGGGTAGAACTCAGTTCCGAGGTTAAAATCCATGCCTCGCGATTTTTATTATCACGAATTAGGGTATATTTTCCTTCTTGTCCTAAGACTGTTACCGCTTCGCCAGATTGGATTGCACCCGCGATCTTAAACTGATCGCCTGCACCTTTGCGTAAATAGGTGTTCAGATTTTCTGTCACATATTGCGTTTCAGCTTGCACAGTTCCAATGGTTGAGCCCAATAAAATACAAGAAAATAAAAGTTTACTCATTTTTGACATAATACTTCCTAGATTCGTGAAGGAAGTGCGGTCAGAAAATACAATGAAAAATAACCGCACTTTTAATAATTATACTAATGGAAAATTGCGCGAAGAACGTAGAAAATTATAATCGCGAAGAATGCACCCGCTGGTAATGTCACAACCCATGAACTAATGATGTTACGGATAACCGTTAAGTTAAGTGCCGCAATACCACGCGCGAAACCGATACCTAAGATTGCACCCACTAAAGTTTGTGTCGTGGAGATTGGTAAACCAGTACCAGATGCCACTACAACGGTCATCGCTGTTGCAAATTGTGCGGCAAAACCACGGCTAGGGGTTAAATCGGTAATACCCGATCCTACAGTTGCCATCACTTTTTGTCCCATCGCAATCAGACCAACTGCGATACCTAATGCACCTAAAGGTAAAATCCACCAAGCTAAATCACCACCACTCAGGATTTTCCCGCCATTTTGCACGATTGATACCACAGAAGAAAGCGGACCAATTGCATTGGCTACGTCATTAGAACCATGTGCAAACGCCATAGCACAAGCGGTTAAAAGCATTAAGATACTAAAAATCTTTTCTACTGATCCGAACGATCCTTTTCTTGCTTTTGCTGTAAATGCTTTGCTGCGGAAGTAGAAATGGCAGAAAATCATACCAACAACACTGATAAGCAATGAAATAACGAGCGTTTCATTGTTGGAAAGATTTAAACCAACGTGTTTTAAACCTTTTGCCATGGTAACGATACAAAGTACGAATACGGTAATCGCCATGTAGTAAGGCCCGTATTTTTGTGCGTTTTTCAGCGGTTCTTCTGTATCGAAAATGAGTTTCTGGATACTTGCAAAGATGGTATAAGCTAAAAGTCCTGCTATCACGGGGGTGATAAACCAGCTTCCAACGATCCCACCGATAGTAGACCAATCAACAGAACTTGGACCAATCGTAATACAAGCAAAACCAATTAAAGCCCCAATGATGGTGTGAGTACCTGAAACAGGCCAACCCATTTTAGTGGCGATAAATAACCAAGCTCCTGATGCAAAGAGAGTAGAAAGCATTCCCAATGCCAATACGTCTGGCATCTCGACAAATTGAGTGGGGTCGATCACACCACTTTTGATGGTTTCTGTTACTTCACCACCGGCTAAATAAGCCCCGGCAGATTCAAAAATGAGGGCAATAATAATTGCTTGTTTGGCTGTAATGGTACCAGAACCAACCGAGGTCCCCATTGAGTTTGATACGTCGTTGGCACCAATACCAAATGCCATAAAAAAACCGAATACCGCGGTAATTAAAACTAACCACGAACCGTATGCATTAATAATTTCCATAGTGATTTCCTATGTTGTAGTTAATGTCGTCAAAATTAGGAACGGGCTAGCATTAATTCAATGCGAGATCCAACACGTTGAGCTTGATCGGCTAATACGCCCACCCACTCGATGACTTTATACAAGAACATCACATCAATAGGGTTATAACGGCTTTCAATGGTGTAGAGCATTTTGCGTAATTTAATTTGCATTTGATCTGTATCATCTTCAATGCTGTCTAGCTCTTGAATCATATGGTTCACTAACTTTAATTCACGGCCTTTAAAACCGGTTTCAAGTAGTTTATCCATTTCTTCAATTACTAAATGAGCTTGATGAATAGAATCTAAACTACGTTGAACATAATGCAAAAATTCTTCCTGCATTTCTTCAGGAATGCCAAATTGGCGACCAATCATACGACCCGCAATATCTTTAGCATAGTTAGCTAATTTGTCTTGTTGGGTGACTAATTCGAGTAAATCGGTACGATCAATAGGTAAAAATAAACCGCGAGGCAATTTCAAACGGATTTCGCGTTTTAAACTATCTGCTTCACGTTCACATTGAGAAATGTCTAGACGTGTTTTTTCTGCATCATCCCATTGTTTTAAAAAGGTATGTTGGAAGAATGGAATTAATAAATCACAACATTCAGTCACTTTGTCAGAATGTTTCTGCAGTGGTTTTAAAGGAGAATGGGCAAATAATCCGAGAATATTATTCATTGCCATAGGTGTTTTACTCCATAACAAGGGTTAAAATTTCCGTTGCATATTACCTGATTTTATAAGGAAATACACGAAAAAGATCTTGATTTGTATAAAATTATCTGTATATTTAAACAGTTAAAATTGATAAGGAAAAATAAAATGAGTAATGAAGTTGAATTAAAGCTTGCAGTCACCCCTGACGCCTTCGATATCCTAAAAACACACCTCGATCAATTCAATATCTTAGAGCAAAATACGATCTTTCTAGGAAATACTTATTTCGATTATCCCGATCATTTTTTTGCGAAACAAAAAATGGGATTGCGTGTCCGTCGGGAAAACAACGATTTCACACTTACCTTAAAAACTGACGGAAAAGTAGTTGGCGGATTGCATAGTCGTCCAGAATATAATTTATCTATACCTGATGATTCAGTACCTACATCGGCACAATTAACATCATTGTATCCATTTGAACATTTGCCTTCCGCTGCATTACAGCCGATTTTCTCAACAGATTTTAACCGCACTTTTTGGTTGATTGCATTTGGTGCATCAAAAATTGAAGTGGCTTTTGATCAAGGGAAGATTCTGTCAGGAGAGAAAACACAGCCTATCTGCGAAATTGAATTTGAATTAAAAGAAGGGCTTGTTTCAGATCTTTTCTATTTTGTCTCACTTTTACCTTTTGAACAGGATGTGTATTTTAGTTCGGCAAGTAAAGCGAAACGAGGCTATCAACTAGGTAGTAAACAGCTTCTGATTGATTGGTTAAATAAATGGCGTGATTTCTTAAAAGAAGAACGTGAGGGAAGTGCAGTTGATTCTCGCGAACAATTAAGTGCAGTCATGAAAATGGAACAGCAATTGATTGAGGAAACGCTTTCATTCCCAACGGATGTGTTTGCTTTCGATTTTATGAAAACCGTTGAACGTGTCGGCGCATTTTTCAATCTTTATCATTATTATGATGACAACAAAGCCTTGTTTGAAAAATTGGAAGAAAATCGATCAGCTGAGTTATTAGCAAGTAATCAATTTTTCCTTAATGAAATAAAAGGCTTGATTACCTTTCATAGCGAAACAAAAGATAATTTTCAAACTATTGAGAGGTTAAAAGCGTTATTAAAGAGCCGTGCGTATTTTGAAAGAATGCTTGGCTTAATGATGTTGATGGCGTAAAACGGGTTCTCGAAAGGATAATAAAAATGGCAAAAGCTCCTAAAACCGCTTACGTATGTAATGATTGTGGCGCTGAATTTTCGCGCTGGCAAGGGCAGTGCTCTGCCTGTAAAGCCTGGAATACCATTAGTGAAGTGCGGTTAATTTCAGCCTCAAATTCCGCAAAAAATGATCGTTTTAGTGGTTATGCAGGAGAAACCCGTGCAAAAATCCAAACGCTTTCTGAAATTAGCTTACAAGAAACACCGCGTTTCACCAGTGGATTTAAAGAATTAGATCGCGTGTTAGGCGGCGGGATCGTGCCGGGGAGTGCCATTTTAATTGGTGGGCATCCTGGTGCGGGGAAAAGTACCTTGTTACTTCAAGTCATGTGCGGATTAGCAAAAAATATGACCGCACTTTATGTGACAGGGGAAGAGTCACTTCAACAAGTGGCTATGCGCGCTAATCGCTTGAATCTGCCGACAGATAAATTAAATATGTTATCTGAAACCTCAGTTGAGCAAATTTGCAATTTGGCGGATCAATTAAAACCGCAAATTATCGTGGTGGATTCGATTCAGGTTATGCATCTTTCGGATATTCAATCTTCTCCAGGAAGCGTGGCACAAGTGCGTGAATGTGCCTCTTTCCTGACTCGTTATGCGAAAACCCGACAGGTCGCTATCATTATGGTTGGACATGTCACGAAAGACGGTACCCTTGCGGGGCCAAAAGTATTAGAACATGCCATTGACTGTTCCTTATTACTAGAGGGTGAAGCTGATTCTCGTTTCCGTACGTTGCGTAGTCATAAAAACCGTTTTGGCGCAGTGAATGAGCTAGGGGTATTTGGTATGACAGAGCAAGGCCTGCGCGAGGTGAAAAATCCATCAGCGATTTTCTTAAGCCGTGGTGATGAACAAACGCCTGGTAGCTCGGTAATGGTTCTTTGGGAAGGAACGCGTCCGCTTTTGGTGGAAATTCAAGCGTTGGTGGATCATTCCATGCTCGCTAACCCGCGTCGTGTAGCAGTAGGGCTAGAACAAAATCGTTTAGCCTTATTGCTTGCGGTATTGCATCGCCATGGTGGGCTACAAATGTCGGATCAAGATGTTTTTGTGAATGTCGTTGGCGGTGTAAAAGTCGGGGAAACTGGAGCAGATCTTGCGTTATTGCTTGCATTAATTTCGAGTTTCCGTAATCGTCCATTGCCACAAGATTTAGTTGTTTTTGGGGAAGTTGGGCTAGCCGGTGAAATTCGTCCAGTAACCAGTGGTCAAGAACGCATTAGTGAAGCCGCAAAACATGGTTTTAAACGTGCGATTGTGCCTTTCGCCAATAAGCCGAAAAGTGCGGTTGAGAATATGGAAGTTTTTACGGTGAAAAAACTCGCTGATGTACTTGCCATTTTGGATAATTTCTAAAAAAACGTTGTCCTATTGTTGTCTGATTACTGAAAGTTTTTGATAAATTAGATAGAATATGCGCCGTACATAAGGAAAGGTTATGGAAAAGAAATTAAATAAAGCGTTGGATAGCATTGATATCAAAATCTTAAATGAATTACAACGCAACGGTAAAATCTCTAATATCGATTTATCAAAGAAAGTTGGGTTATCGCCAACACCTTGTTTAGAAAGGGTAAAACGCTTAGAAAAACAAGGTGTTATCATGGGTTACCGTGCTCTATTAAATCCTGAATTACTGGATGCGCCTTTATTAGTGATCGTTGAAATTACGCTCGTGCGTGGTAAACCGGATGTTTTCGAAGAGTTTAATGCGGCGATTCAAGCGCTTGATGAAATTCTCGAATGTCATTTGGTATCAGGTGATTTCGATTATTTACTCAAAACACGTGTAGCAGATATGGCGGCATATCGAAAATTATTAGGTACTACATTATTGCGCTTACCAGGTGTGAATGACACTCGAACTTATGTCGTCATGGAAGAAGTGAAACAAACTAATTATCTCGTATTAAAATAAAAATGATTAAACGAATTACAAAACGATTTACACCGAAACAATATTTAGCAGAATTATTACTCGGATTGACCGCACTTTTAGGTTTATATTTAATCGTGGCATGGTCAAGCTATACGCCATTAGATAACTCTTGGTCTACAGCAAGTTTTCAAACTGAAACCATCAATAAAGCCGGTGCTTTTGGTGCTTGGTTAATTGATGCGTTTTTTGTTTTTCTCGGCTATGTAGGTCATCTCATTCCGTTTGTCATTTTCATCGTACCGATTTATTTACTGAAAACCAAAGCGGTGCATTCTCTCTCTGTAACCCGTATTGCATTACGTTCCTTTGGTTTTATTGCTCTCATCGTTGGCTTAACTATGATGGCAACATTGTTGCTTTCAAATACGAACTACTATTTAGCTGGTGGTGTATTTGGTGGCAGCTTAGTGGTGAATTTATATCCTACACTCGGTAAGTTTGGCTGTATTTTAGTGGGCTTTATCTGTGCAGTTGTAGGCTTTATTTTCTGTTCTGGTGCATCATTAATTCGTTTAATTGTAAAATTCTACCATTGGCTGACAATGAAAAATCAGCCGGCAGAAGAGGAGCATGCAGAACATACTTCTGTAGATGATCTTGAACAAATTGTGATTGAGGCACCTCAACAACTGGCTTTCTCTGATTCTCAATTGGAAACTGAATCTACAGAAG
>ERZ841116.60-NODE-60-length-88686-cov-7.986675_pt1 | contig 88686 bp, 74 predicted proteins | sample MGYA00519875_ERZ841116 | MGnify/ENA primary metagenome ERZ841116 (study PRJEB31850, sample SAMEA3708889) | human gut metagenome | biome: human gut; feature: human-associated habitat; material: faeces | place: China | collected 2014 ... | reverse complement strand
CACGTTTACCTAATAAGTTTTGACGGAAACGACCTTGTTTACCTTTGATCATATCTGCCAAAGATTTTAATGGACGTTTGTTTGAACCTGTAATTGCACGACCACGACGACCGTTGTCTAATAACGCATCTACGGACTCTTGTAACATACGTTTTTCGTTACGTACGATGATATCTGGTGCTACTAGGTCTAATAAGCGTTTTAAACGGTTATTACGGTTGATCACACGACGGTATAAATCATTCAAATCTGATGTTGCAAAACGACCACCATCAAGTGGCACTAATGGACGTAAATCTGGTGGAAGCACTGGTAATACAGTCATTATCATCCACTCAGGTTTGTTGCCAGATTGTTGGAAAGCTTCTAATAATTTTAAGCGTTTAGTGATTTTTTTACGTTTGGTTTCAGAGTTAGTCTCTTGTAACTCTTCACGCATCATTTCACATTGGTGCTCTAAATCCATATCGCGTAATAACGCTTGGATACCTTCTGCACCCATTTTCGCATCGAACTCATCGCCCCAACGCTCTTCTGCATCAAGGAATTGTTCTTCGGTTAATAACTGACCTTTTTCTAAATCAGTCATACCTGGTTCTGTTACCACATAGCTTTCGAAATAAAGCACACGTTCAATATCACGCAATGGCATATCTAAAATCAAACCGATACGGGACGGTAATGATTTTAAGAACCAGATGTGTGCCACAGGACAAGCTAATTCGATATGACCCATACGATCACGACGAACTTTAGTTTGGGTTACCTCAACGCCACATTTTTCACAAATCACACCACGGTGTTTTAAGCGTTTGTATTTACCACATAAACATTCGTAATCTTTTACTGGCCCGAAGATACGCGCACAGAAAAGACCATCACGCTCTGGTTTAAAGGTACGGTAGTTGATGGTTTCTGGTTTTTTCACTTCACCGAAAGACCAAGAACGGATCTTATCTGGTGAGGCTAAACCAATTTTAATTACATCAAAATCATCGTTTGATTTAGATTGTGCTTTTAAAAACTTAACTAAGTCTTTCACTTTTTGCCCCTAGTTTGAGGTTGTTTGTGTTTGGTGGGCAATGCCCACCTTATGAAATTTTGTCGATTGTAAGCGGTCGATTTTTGCAAAATATTTGCGAAATTTTACCGCTTGTTGATGCCCCTACTTTTTGATCCCCCTTTTTTGTAAAGAGGGGTTAGGGGAGATTTAGCAGTAACCCGAACGGAGTTCCGGGGGAAGTTAATATCACTATCAAATCTCCCCCTACCCCTCTTTTCTAAAGAGGGGAGCTTTCTTTCTCCGTCAAAACTCAATTACGCCTCATCTAACTCCATATCAATCGCTAATGCACGGATTTCTTTGGTGATTACGTTGAACGACTCTGGAATACCTGGTTCCATGTAGTGCGTACCATCTACGATGTTTTTATACATCTTCGTACGACCGTTCACGTCATCCGATTTCACGGTTAGCATTTCTTGTAAAGTGTAAGCCGCACCGTATGCTTCTAATGCCCAAACCTCCATCTCACCGAAACGCTGACCACCGAATTGTGCTTTACCACCAAGCGGTTGTTGTGTAACAAGACTATAAGAACCTGTTGAACGTGCGTGCATTTTGTCATCAACTAAGTGGTTCAATTTGAGCATATACATATAACCTACAGTTACAGGACGCTCGAATTTCTCACCTGTGCGACCATCAAATAAAGTAATTTGACCTGATGTTGGTAAGCCGCCAAGCTCTAATAAGCCTTTGATTTCACTTTCGTGCGCACCGTCGAACACTGGTGTTGCAAGTGGTAAACCTTTACGGAGGTTTTGAGCTAAACGCATAATCTCTTCATCAGAGAAAGTGCTTAAATCCACTTTTTGTGAACCGTGACCTAAGTCATACGCTTTTTGCATATATTCACGCAATTTCGCTACAGATTGTTGCTGTTTGATCATTGCGTTGATTTGGTCACCGATACCTTTCGCAGCTAAACCTAAGTGGGTTTCTAAAATCTGACCGATGTTCATACGAGATGGTACGCCCAATGGGTTCAATACGATTTCCACTGGCTGACCGTTTTCATCATACGGCATATCTTCAACTGGGTTAATTTTTGAGATAACCCCTTTGTTACCGTGACGACCCGCCATTTTATCCCCTGGTTGGATTTGGCGTTTCACCGCAAGGTACACTTTCACCACTTTCAACACGCCAGGCGCTAAATCGTCACCTTGGATAATCTTGTTACGTTTTATTTCAAGTTTACGTTCAAACTCTTTGCGTAACTCTTCGTGCTGTTCAGCAAGCTGTTCTAATTGGTTTTGTTTTGCTTCATCTTCTAAAGTTTGCTCTAACCATTTTTCGCGAGCCACTTTGTCTAATTCTGCTTCAGCCACGCCACCTTCAATTAAGAGGCTGCGAACACGGGTGAATAAGCCCGCTTCTAAGATCTCTAACTCTTCGGTTAAGTCTTTTTTCGCTTCACGAAGCTGCATTTCTTCGATTTCTAATGCACGTTTATCTTTTTCTACGCCATCACGAGTGAAGACTTGAACGTCGATAACCGTACCTGAAGTGCCGTTTGGCACGCGTAATGAAGAATCTTTCACGTCAGACGCTTTTTCACCGAAGATCGCACGGAGAAGTTTCTCTTCAGGGGTTAATTGGGTTTCGCCTTTAGGGGTTACTTTACCGACTAAGATGTCGCCACCTTTGACTTCCGCACCCACATAAACGATACCTGATTCATCTAGTTTGCTTAATGCAGATTCACCTACGTTTGGAATATCGGCTGTGATCTCTTCTGCACCTAATTTGGTATCACGTGCCACACAAGATAACTCTTGAATGTGGATTGTCGTAAAGCGGTCTTCTTGAACCACACGCTCAGACACTAACATTGAGTCTTCGAAGTTATAACCATTCCAAGGCATGAATGCCACGCGAATGTTTTGACCTAATGCCAATTCACCTAAATCTGTTGAAGGACCATCAGCAAGAATCTCACCACGAGCTACTGGTTCGCCCAAGTTCACACAAGGAATTTGGTTGATACAGGTGTTTTGGTTTGAACGGGTATATTTAATTAAGTTGTAGATGTCGATACCTGCTTCACCTGGGATAGTTTCATCTTCGTTTACTTTCACCACGATACGTGATGCGTCAACGTATTGTACTAAACCACCACGTTTTGCAACTACCGCGACACCAGAGTCTAGGGCGATTGGTTTTTCCATACCCGTACCGACTAATGGTTTGTCCGCACGTAATGTTGGAACTGCTTGACGTTGCATGTTCGCTCCCATCAACGCACGGTTCGCATCGTCATGCTCAAGGAACGGAATCAATGCTGCCGCAACCGATACCACTTGTTGAGTTGAAATGTCCATATAGTGAACATCTTCAGGTTTATATAAACCAGATTCGCCTTGTTCACGGCAGGTTACATAAGTATCGGTAAAGCAGAACTCTTCGTCTAAGTTTGAGTTCGCCTGTGCAATCACGTATTTACCTTCTTCAATCGCAGATAAATACTCAATATCTTCGGTTACTTGACCATTCACTACTTTACGGAATGGGGTTTCTAAGAAGCCATAGTTATTAGTACGTGCATACACAGAAAGTGAGTTGATCAAACCGATGTTTGGACCCTCTGGGGTTTCGATTGGACATAAACGACCATAGTGGGTTGGGTGTACGTCTCGAACCTCAAAGCCTGCACGTTCACGGGTTAAACCACCTGGGCCAAGTGCAGAGATACGACGTTTATGTGTTACCTCTGAAAGCGGGTTATTTTGGTCCATAAATTGCGAAAGTTGTGATGAACCAAAGAACTCTTTCACCGCTGCAGAAATTGGTTTCGCATTGATTAAATCTTGTGGGGTTACACCGTCTAAATCGCCTAAAGATAAACGCTCACGCACTGCACGTTCTACACGTACTAAACCAATACGGAATTGGTTTTCTGCCATCTCGCCCACAGAGCGGATACGACGGTTACCTAAGTGGTCGATATCATCTACTTCACCACGGCCATTACGGATTTCGATGAGTTTCTTCATCACACCGATGATATCATCGTTGCTTAATACGCCAGAACCTTCGCCTTCTGCAATGCCTAAAGAGCGGTTAAATTTCATACGACCTACAGCTGATAAGTCATAACGATCTGCAGAGAAGAACATATTATCGAATAAGCCTTCTGCCGCTTCTTTTGTTGGTGGCTCGCCTGGACGCATCATACGATAGATTTCCACTAACGCTGATAAACGGTCGTAAGTTGGATCTACACGTAACGTTTCAGAAATGTAAGGCCCGTGGTCTAAATCGTTGGTGAATAATACTTCGATTTCTTTATAGCCAGCCTGTGAAAGGTTCGCTAACATTTCTAAAGAAATTTCCATATTCGCAGGGCAGATGATCTCGCCATCTTCTAAATTCACGTAATCTTTCGCAGACACTTTGCCCACGATGTATTCCACTGGTACATCAATTTTGGTCACACCCGCTTTCACTAAATCGCGCGTGTGTTTTGCAGTAATACGACGACCTTTTTCTACGTAAACTTTACCGTCTGCTTCAATGTCGAATAACGCCGTTTCACCACGTAAACGCTCTGGCACAAGTTCCATTTGCAACTTGTTATCGCCTGAAACGGTAAATTTCACTTTTTCGAAGAACATCGAAAGGATTTCTTCCGTGGTGTAGCCTAACGCACGAAGAATAATCGTTGCAGGTAATTTACGACGACGGTCGATACGTGCATATAAGTTATCTTTTGGATCGAACTCAAAGTCTAACCAAGAACCACGGTAAGGAATAATACGTGCGTTATAAAGCACTTTACCTGAAGAGTGGGTTTTACCTTTGTCAGAATCGAAGAACACACCAGGGCTACGGTGTAATTGTGAAACGATAACACGCTCAGTACCATTGATCACGAAAGTACCGTTGTCGGTCATCAATGGGATTTCGCCCATATACACATTCTGTTCTTTAATATCTTTTACCGTGCCTGCTGCAGCTTCACGGTCAAAAGTCACTAAGCGTAATTTCACGCGTAATGGCGCAGCATAGGTTGTGCCACGAATTTGGCATTCACGCACATCAAAAACAGGTTCGCCAAGTTCGTAAGAAACGTATTGTAATTCTGTTGCACCGTTGTTGCTCACAATTGGAAATACAGAACGGAATGCCGCTTCTAAACCTTGTTGTCCTTCTGAATCTTGTTGAATAAATTTCTCGTAAGAATCAAGTTGGAGAGTTAATAGATAAGGTACGTTCAAAACTTGTGGACGTTTGCCAAAGCTCTTACGAATACGCTTTTTCTCGGAATATGAGTATGCCATTTGTAGATAGCCTCTGATTTTTATGTATTTGGTTGAGATTTCACAATCCACACGAGAAAACTCGGCAGGAAGTGGCATTGTTAATTGTTAGTACGATGTGTCATTTTCCTTTTTCCTCTCTTGAGTCAAAAATCACTACTGCAAGCGGTTAAAAAGGGGAAGGAATTTGCAAATTCAGTCACTAAAATGACAAAGTTAACCGAATTTTCTAAAAGCACAAAAGGCTGACGATCATTCGTCAGCCGAAAATTATGCAAAAATGGTTGAAGATTATAAAAGATTTCTGCTTTTTTAGCAAATTTTTTGCGAAATTTTGAGCAGATACTTTCTATACATACTCTAAAGCCACTTTACCTCTGATATTATTAATAAAGTGGCTTCAATCTAATAAATTAACGACATTTCTTACAATAACTTTGGTTTGTTACTGTATTTGAACTTGCTGTACGATACTCAAATTTTTGTTGTAATTCCTGTGCATTGTTTCACCACATTTAGGGCAAGATGATTTACCAACCATTTCCATTTTATAAACCTTAGCTCGCTCACCAGCTTCTTTTACCGCGCTCATCGCTTAGTAAAAAATGCACAACAAATAGTGATTATTGAGAAAGGAAAACTCTCAGATAAAGCTGAAATTATTACAGAAATAGGGGTTGTGGATTTGAAAAATCCACGCACGCTTTTACAAAGCTTAAATAAAAATTAACCGCTTACACGCGTGAAACTTCGTTTCACACACCCTATAAACAAAATTTTATGCTAATAAATTTTGTGATCTCCCTCCCTAATTCCGTCTTTCTTGCTCGACAAGCGGTCTGATTTCGCCCAAAATTAGCAAATCTTTTCCGATAAACTACAGGATGTGATGATGGAAAAACGCCACGAGCTGATTTTAGATTACCTTAAAGAGTATGAAGAAGCAGGGTCTGCCGAACTTGCCGAGAATTTAGGGGTATCAATTGAAACTATCCGACGCGATTTAAACAAACTCGCTGACCAAAACAAACTCTATCGCACGCACGGGGGAGCAATAAGTTTGCAAAGCCAGAACATCGGGCAATCTTTTTCTACCCGCAAGAAATCCCACAATGACGGTAAAAAACATATTGCTGAGCTGATTCGCAAGCATATTTTTGAAGATGCAGTGATTGTGCTTGATGCAAGCTCAACTGCGTGGTACATAGCCCAACGCTTACCCAACATTCCGTGCAAAATTATCACAAGCTCTATGCGGATAATCCATTCGCTTGCCCATAAGCCACATATCGAAACAATTGCCACAGGCGGAATTTATTCCGAAAAATACGATGCCTTTTATGGCCCTTTTTCCGAGCATCTTTTCTCACGCTTACATATTGATATCGCCATTTTCTCGTGCACAGGAATTTATGAAGGAGCAATTTGGGAATCTAACCAACTCAATTTACCGTTTAAACGCAAAGTACTTGCAATGAGTAAGCAAAAATTTCTAGTGGCAGATCATTCCAAAATTGAGCGTAAGGATGTGTTTAGACTATGCGATTTACAAGAAGTAGATAAGCTGTTTACAGATAAGCCATTAACAGGCGAAATTTTGGTAGATTATCAAGCAAGAACGGAGGTGGTTTGGGCGATTTAGCTGTTTAGCCTGAAATAGCACAACATAAACCTAGCCCTTTCAATTGTGATTAACGCTCTTTTACGAGGGAAGACACAGTAAAAGGACTAAGATATTTCTGATTATCATGGTTATGGTCGTGGCGATGACTTTGACGGGTTGTGCCTCGACTAGATGTGAAGACATTCACAGCAATCAAAAAATATCTTGTACCAACCTTGTAATGTTGAATAGATAAATTTTCAACCGCTGGAAGAAATTCTAGCGGTTGTTTTTTAGCAATTTGTAAAGATAAACTATGCCCGTTTCCGCCACTTTGGAGCGAAAACGGGTATTCAACTTCCCTCCTAATCTACTAAAAAGCGGTTATTTTTGTGATCTCGTTCACAAAACTGAACATAAAATGGCGTTTTTATTCAAAAATTGGTTTCCCTGTGAATAATAAAAAACAGAAATTTTCTTTATTCAACCAATCAGGAGAAATGCTATGACTGCTTTGAAATCCACTCCCGTGAAAATTGGTATCCGCCCAACCATCGACGGTCGCCGTTTAGGAGTGCGTGAATCACTCGAAGATCAAACAATGAATATGGCGAAAGCTGTGGCGAAATTAATTAGCTCAGAAGTTCGTCATACTAATGGCGATTTCGTGGAATGCGTAATCGCAGACAGTTGCATCGGTGGCGTGGCAGAATCTGCCGCTTGTGCCGAAAAATTTAAACGTGAAAACGTGGGGGCGGTAATTACAGTTACCCCTTGCTGGTGCTATGGTTCTGAAACCATTGATATGGATCCACACACACCAAAAGCAATTTGGGGCTTCAACGGTACAGAACGCCCAGGGGCAGTTTATTTAGCGGCAGCCCTTGCTGGTCATAACCAACTTGGTTTACCTGCCTTCTCTATTTACAGCCACGAAGTGCAAGAAGCAGATGACCAAACTATTCCAGCGGATGTGCGTGAAAAGTTATTACGTTTTGCCCGTGCTGGTTTAGCGGTTGCCACTTTACGCGGTAAATCTTACCTCTCTATCGGATCTGTTTCGATGGGTATCGCAGGTTCTATTGTGAACCAACCATTCTTCCAAGAATACTTGGGCATGCGTAACGAATACGTGGATATGTCTGAAATTACCCGCCGTATCGACCGTGGCATTTACGACCACGAAGAGTATGAATTAGCACTTAAATGGGCTAACGAATACTGCATTGACGGCGTTGATGTAAACGCACCAGAAAATCAAATGAATGCGGAAGAAAGAGCTGAGTTGCGTAAAACTTTAGTCAAAATGACCATCATCGCACGCGATTTAATGGTCGGCAATCCAAAACTTGCTGAACTTAACTTTGGCGAAGAAGCGTTAGGCCACAATGCGATTGCAGCAGGTTTTCAAGGTCAACGTCATTGGACAGACCATCGTCCAAATGGCGATTTTATGGAAGCGATGTTGAACTCAACTTACGACTGGAATGGCGTACGTCCTCCATACATTCTTGCCACTGAAAATGACAGTCTAAATGCCGTAAATATGTTGTTCGGTAACCTTTTAACTGGTCAAGCTCAAATCTTTGCTGACGTACGTACTTACTGGAGTGAAGACTCCGTAGAACGTGTAACTGGCTGGCGCCCAGAAAACGGTTTCATTCACTTAATCAACTCTGGTTCTGCCGCATTAGATGGTACAGGTCAACACCAAGACAAAGATGGCAATCCTGTAGTGAAACCAGCTTGGGAAGTGACTGAGGCAGACGGCAAACGCTGCTTAGAAAATACTCGTTGGTGTCCTGCTGTGTATGAATACTTCCGTGGGGGCGGTTTATCTTCTCAATACCTCACCAAAGGTGGTATGCCATTTACCATGCACCGCATTAACTTTGTCAAAGGTGTAGGCCCTGTTCTTCAAATTGCAGAAGGTTGGTCAATCGAGTTACCTGAAAATGTACACGACATCTTAAATAAACGTACTAATGAAACTTGGCCAACCACTTGGTTCGTACCTCGCCTAAATGGTAAAGGTGCATTCAAAGATGTGTATTCTGTGATGGCAAACTGGGGTGCAAACCACTGTGTAGCAACTTACGGACACGTTGGTGCAGACTTAATTACCTTAGCTTCTATGCTTCGTATTCCAGTTAATATGCACAATGTGGAAGAAAAAGATGTCTTCCGTCCAAGTGCATGGAATATGTTTGGTCAAGATAAAGAAGGTCAAGACTACCGTGCTTGTGCGAACTTTGGACCGCTTTATAAATAACGCAAGCGATTGAAATTTGTGTGTGAATTGCAAATTTCCTCGGATGGAGGAGATTTGAAAAGATGCTACTTAAACAATGAGGTTGAATTTTTTCTGCCAAATCTCCCCTCTCCCTCTTTGCTAAAGAGGGGGAAGAGAGCGGAGCAATAAGTAGCATCACATTTCAGAATTCAGGAGATAACCATGGCAATTGCATTTATCTTCGACTGTGGTGCAACCAACCTTCGCACCATTGCTATTGATGATACAGGGAAGATTTTAAGTGCTCACCATCTACCCAATAACACTCAACCTGGGGTAGAAAATCCAGATTATCACATCTGGGCGATTGATGAAATTTGGGGCAAGTTGCTCACCTGTGCAAAACAAACCTTAGCGGAATTAAGCCCAGAACAACGTCAGCAAATTGTGGGCATTTCTGTGACCACCTTTGGCGTGGATGGTGCGTTATTTGACAAGCAGGGCAACCAACTTTATCCGATTATTTCGTGGAAATGTCCACGTACCTTACCAATTATGACAAGCCTCGCAAATTACATTGATGTAGAAAAACTTTATCAACGTAATGGTGTAGGACATTACAGCTTTAATACCCTATTCAAACTGCTCTGGCTTAAACAGCATCAACCTGAGGTTTATGCCAAAGCAAATAGTTTCATGTTTATTTCGTCTATCTTGACCTATCGTTTAACTGGCGTGCAAAGCACAGACCGCACAATGGCAGGGACTTCTATGATGACTTGTATTGAGCAAGACGCTTGGGACGACGAAGTATTGAATTTATTGGGCTTGAGCAAAGAGCATTTCCCACCAATGAAAAGTGCAGGTGAGGTCATTGGCGGATTAAAAGCGGATCTTGCAGTTGAGTTAGGCTTGAGTGCTGATATTCCTGTGATTTCTTGCGGACACGATACTCAATTTGCGATTTTTGGATCAGGAGCAGATTATAACCAACCTGTTTTAAGCTCGGGGACTTGGGAAATTTTGATGGCTCGTACTCAACAAGCAAAACCAGAATGGCAGTTTGCACAACATGGTTTAACCATTGAATTTGATAGTCAAGCGGGCTGCTTCAATCCTGGTGTGCAATGGGTAGCTTCGGGCATTATGGAATGGCTTGGCAAACGCTTCTTTACTGAAGTGGCTGGCACGGATACCTATTATCGTACGATGATTGAGGAAGCTCGTGCAATTCCTGCGAGGGCAAATGGTGTAAAACTTATTGGGAATTTTGATGGTACAACCAATCAAATGGGATCAATCGTTGGGCTTTCAATGCATACCAAACGAGGAGAAATTTACCGTGCAGGTTTGGAATATATGGCTTACCGCCTAAAAGATGGCTTACAGCTCTTGCAAAAAGTAGGCAACTTCAATGCTGAAAGTTTAATTTGCGTAGGTGGTGGTTCGAAAAATGCCCTTTGGAATCAAATCCGTGCCGATGTACTGAATTGTCCAGTTGATGTGGTGGATTTCCCGGAAACCACGGTTTTAGGTGCAGCGATGTTTACTTTCTTCGGTGCAGGGCAATTTAACTCGCCATTAGCCGCACAACAAGCAATGAAACCACGTGTGACAAGAGTTGAGCCCTCAGAAAACAGCCAGTATTACAAATAAATAATAAAAGGAGACACTCTATGTTAAAAGGCATCCACCCGGCAATTTCCCCCGAATTATTAAAAATTTTGGCTGAAATGGGACACGGGGATGAATTGGTCCTTTCCGATGCTCATTTTCCAGCACATCAATTACATCACAAAGTAATTCGTGCTGATGGTGTTGACATCCCCACTTTATTGCTTGGCATTACTCCGCTGTTTGAATTCGACCAATACGTTGAAGCACCATTAGCAATGATGCAAGCGGTAGAAGGAGATAGCCTCGATCCAAGCGTAGAAACTCGTTATTTAGATGCTATCAAAAAAATTAACGGCACTGCACCAAAAGTAGAACGCGTCGAACGCTTTGCTTTTTATGAGCGTGCTAAAAAAACTTATGCCGTAGTAATCACAGGAGAAACTGCCAAATATGGCAATGTGATTATTAAGAAAGGCGTTACGCCTGTGGAATAACCCTACAAGCGGTCAAAAATCTTAGAAATTTTACTAATCTTACAATAAAAAGGTGAATCAAATGAACCGACTAGAACTTTCCGAAAAAATTATTCATACCTGTTTAGAAATGACTCGTCTTGGTTTAAACCAAGGCACAGCAGGCAATGTGAGTGTACGTTATAAAGACGGTATGCTCATCACGCCAACAGGGAAACCTTACGAACTCACTAAACCTGAAGACATCGTTTACGTAGATAAAAATGGTAAACACGAAGAGGGAAAATTACCTTCAAGCGAATGGCAATTCCATTTAGCGGTTTACCAAGCACGCCCAGAGGCGAATGCAGTGGTGCACAACCACGCTAAAAACTGTGCTGGGCTTTCAATTCTTGAACGTCCAATCCCACCAATTCACTACATGATTGCAGTAGGCGGGACAGATCATATCCCTTGCGTGCCTTATGCTACTTTCGGCACCCATGAGTTAGCTGATTATGTCCGCGAAGGGATTAAAGAAAGCAAAGCTATTTTACTTTCACATCACGGTTTAATTGCTTGTGAAGAAAACCTTGATAAAGCCTTATGGTTAGCTCATGAGGTTGAAGTGTTAGCTTCATGGTATTTACAACTTTTAGCAACAGGCTTAGATATTCCACTTCTTAACAAAGATCAAATGGCAGTTGTGCTTGAAAAATTTAAATCTTACGGATTACGTATTGAAGAATAATCCAAGGCAGTTCATATCTACTTAATATAAGGAAAATCTTATGAGCACCAAAGTTTTAGAAAAAAAATATCTCGTCCCTTTCATTTTAATTACGAGTTTATTTGCTCTATGGGGATTTGCGAATGATATTACCAACCCAATGGTTGCCGTATTCCAAACCGTAATGGAAATTCCAGCATCTGAAGCCGCACTAGTACAATTTGCCTTCTATGGCGGTTACGGCACAATGGCAATCCCTGCCGCACTTTTTGCCAGCCGATATAGCTATAAAGCCGGCATTATGTTGGGGTTAGTACTCTATGCGATTGGTGCCTTCTTATTCTGGCCTGCCGCAAAATATGAAGTGTTCAATTTCTTCTTAATTTCACTTTATATCTTAACTTTCGGCTTGGCTTTCTTAGAAACCACAGCAAACCCTTATATTCTCGCTATGGGCGATCCACAAACTGCAACTCGTCGTTTAAACTTTGCACAATCTTTCAACCCACTAGGCTCAATTACAGGGATGTTCGTTGCCTCCCAATTAGTACTGACTAATTTAGAATCAGACAAACGCGATGCTGCAGGTAACTTAATTTTCCATACGCTTTCAGAAGCAGAAAAAATGGGTATTCGTACTCATGATTTAGCTGAAATTCGTGACCCTTATGTAGCACTAGGTTTTGTGGTAGTTGCCGTGCTTGTCATCATCGGTCTTTATAAAATGCCAGCAGTAAAAGTAGAAGAAGGTGCTCGTATCTCATTTAAAGAATCTTTTGGTCGCCTAATTCAAAAAGCGAAATATCGTGAGGGTGTGATTGCACAAGTATTCTATGTAGGTGTACAAATCATGTGCTGGACATTCATCGTACAATATGCTGAGCGTTTAGGTTTCACTAAAGCGGAAGGTCAAAACTTTAACATTATTGCGATGGGTATCTTCATTGTGAGCCGTTTTATCAGCACCAGTTTAATGAAATATCTTAAAGCTGAATTTATGTTAATGCTCTTTGCTATCGGTGGTTTCTTCAGCATCTTAGGTGTCATTTTCATCGACGGAGTATGGGGTTTATATTGCTTAATCTTAACTTCAGGCTTTATGTCTCTCATGTTCCCAACTATCTATGGTATCGCTTTAGATGGCTTGAAAGAAGAATCAACTTTAGGTGCAGCAGGTTTAGTCATGGCGATTGTGGGTGGTGCGTTAATGCCACCACTACAAGGCATGATCATTGACCAAGGCGTTGTTATGGGCATTCCAGCTGTAAACTTCTCATTCATCTTACCTCTTATCTGTTTTGTGGTAATTACTATCTACGGTTACAGATGCTGGAAAGTCTTAAAATAAATTTCTGATGGCACAGGATGTGCCATCTTCCCCTCTTCTTTAATTTGTAAAATCATGGAGTCTATTATGGCTAATCGAATCATTCTTAATGAAACCAGTTATCATGGTGCAGGCGCGATTGGACATCTTGTTGATGAAGTACGCAGTCGCCAATTCAAAAAAGCTTTTATTGTAACTGACAAAGAATTAGTGAAATTCAAAGTTGTTGAGAAAGTTACCCGCTTGTTAGATGAAGCAGGCCTACCCTACGAGATCTTTGATGAAGTCAAAGCCAATCCAAGCGTAGAAGTGATTAAGCAAGGCGTAGAAAAATTTAAAGCTAGCGGTGCGGATTACTTAATTGCTATTGGTGGCGGTTCACCAATTGATAGCTCAAAAGCGATTGGGATTATTATCGACAACCCTGAATTTAGTGACGTATTATCACTGGAAGGTGTAGCGCCAACGCGTAATAAATGTGTACCAATTATCGCTATTCCAACTACCGCAGGAACTGCAGCTGAAGTGACAATTAACTACGTTATTACTGATGAAGAGAAAAAACGCAAATTCGTTTGTGTTGACGTGCATGATGTTCCAATTGTTGCATTAGTCGATCCAGAAATGATGAGCAGTATGCCAAGAGGCTTAACCGCAGCAACTGGTATGGACGCTTTAACTCATGCCATTGAAGGTTACACTACCAAAGCTGCTTGGACATTAACCGATGCATTACACTTAGAAGCAATCCGCTTGATCTCTAGCTCCTTACGCGGTGCGGTAGAAAACACCAAAGAAGGTCGTGAAGGTATGGCTCTCGGTCAATATGTTGCAGGCATGGGCTTCTCAAATGTGGGATTAGGTATTGTACATAGTATGGCTCACCCACTTTCTGCCTACTACGACACACCACACGGCATTGCAAATGCGGTGTTATTACCCTATGTTTTAGCATTCAATGCACCTGCAACAGGTGAGAAATTCCGTGAAATTGCACGAGCAATGGGCGTCAAAGGCGTTGATGACATGAGCCAAGAAGAGTATCGTCAAGCAGCGATTAACGCGGTAAAACAACTTTCACACGATGTTGGCATTCCTGAAAAATTACATATGATTGGCGTGAAAGAAGAGGACTTAGTTGCCCTTTCTCAAGATGCGTTGAAAGATGTATGTACAGGCGGCAACCCGCGTGATTGTACCGCAGAAGAGATCCTAGAAATCTACAAAACTGCCTTTTAATTAGAACTATAATAAATACACAACTCCGTATTGCCCGATTATTTGTCGTGTTTGAATAATCGGGCTTTTTTGTGACTGCGTTTTATTGACACCCTCTCTCCATCTGCCTATCATTCCTGCATTACTGATATATTTTACGGAATAAAACTATGACCAACAAAACCGCTCAACTTAAACAAGCTCTAGAAAATCGTATTCTCATTTTAGACGGTGCGATGGGGACGATGATCCAAAAATATAAACTGACGGAAGCCGATTTTAGAGGCGAGAAGTTTAAGGAAAGTGCGGTCGATTTACGCGGTAATAATGATTTACTGACATTGACTCAGCCACTGCTAATTTCCGCTATTCATGAAAAATATTTAGCAGCGGGTGCCGATATTATTGAAACCAATACTTTTAGTTCAACTACGATTGCTCAAGCGGATTATGACTTGCAATCTATCGCTTATGAACTCAATTTTGTTGGCGCAAAATTAGCTCGTTTGGCTGCAGATAAATATAGCACGCCAGAAAAACCTCGCTTTGTCGCGGGCGTGTTAGGGCCAACAAACCGTACAGCCTCCATTTCACCCGATGTCAATGATCCCGGTTTCCGCAATGTTACTTTTATGGAGTTGGTGGATGCTTATGCCCAAGCAACAAAAGGCTTAATCGAAGGTGGTGCGGATTTAATTATGATCGAAACCATTTTCGACACGCTTAACGCTAAAGCAGCCGTTTTTGCGATTGAAAGTGTATTCGAAGAATTAGGCGTAGAATTGCCAATCATGATTTCCGGCACTATTACCGATGCTTCAGGGCGAACTCTTTCTGGGCAGACCACCGAGGCTTTCTATAACTCCCTCCGTCACGCAAAACCGCTCACTTTCGGTTTGAACTGTGCGTTAGGCCCAAAAGAATTACGTCAATATGTCGAACAACTGTCTAAAATCAGCGAAACCTATGTGTCTGTTCATCCAAATGCAGGCTTACCAAATGCCTTTGGTGGGTACGATTTAGGGGCAGAAGAGATGGCCGCTCATTTAAAAGAGTGGGCAGAAAGTGGCTTTGTGAACATTATCGGCGGTTGTTGCGGCACCACACCAGAACATATTAAAGCCTTTGCCGAGGCGGTAGAAAACATCCCGCCACGCAAATTGCCACAAATCAAAACTGCGATGCGTTTATCGGGTTTAGAACCTCTCAATATTGATGATGAAAGCCTGTTTGTGAACGTGGGCGAGCGTAATAACGTGACGGGTTCGGCAAAATTCAAACGTTTAATTAAAGAAGACAAATTTGCCGAAGCCATTGAAATTGCTATTGACCAAGTGGAAAACGGCGCACAAGTCATTGACGTCAATATGGACGAAGCTTTGCTCGACGGCAAAAAATGCATGACTCGTTTCCTCAACATTATGGCGACGGAACCCGATGCAGCCAAAGTGCCAGTGATGATCGATTCCTCCAAATGGGAAGTGATCGAGGCAGGCTTACAGTCGGTGCAAGGCAAACCAATCGTTAACTCTATTTCCTTAAAAGAGGGCGAGGAAAAATTTATTCATCAGGCTAAATTGGTTCGTAAATACGGCGCGGCCGTTGTGGTGATGGCATTTGATGAAGTGGGGCAGGCTGATACCGAAGAGCGAAAAGTGGAAATCTGTACCCGTGCCTATAACATCTTAGTCAACCAAGTAGGCTTCCCGCCGGAAGACATTATTTTCGACCCGAATATTTTCGCCATCGGCACCGGGATTGAAGAACACAATAACTACGGCGTAGATTTCATTAACGCCACAGGTCGGATTAAACGCGCGCTACCGCATGCGAAAATTTCTGGCGGTGTGTCAAACGTGTCCTTCTCTTTCCGTGGAAACAACGTGATGCGTGAAGCCATTCACGCGGTATTCCTCTATCATGCCATCAAACAAGGCATGGACATGGGGATCGTGAACGCAGGACAGCTCGCGATTTACGATGATCTTGATCCTGAATTACGCAATGTGATTGAAGACGCCGTCTTAAACCGCACGCCGGATGGCACGGAACGTTTACTGGATATTGCGGAAAAGTATCGCAACCAAGGCAACGATGAAAGTGCGGTGGATTCTGTGGCTGAATGGCGTACGTGGCCTGTGGAAGAGCGCTTGAAACATGCCCTCGTGAAAGGGATTACCACGCACATCATTGAAGACACCGAAGAAGCCCGCCAAAAATTACCAACGCCGTTAGAGGTCATCGAAGGTCCGCTCATGGCTGGCATGGACGTAGTGGGTGATTTGTTCGGCGACGGTAAAATGTTCCTGCCGCAAGTGGTGAAATCCGCACGCGTGATGAAACAATCCGTGGCGTATTTAGAGCCATTTATCAATGCGACCAAACAGAAAGGCTCCAGTAATGGCAAAGTGGTGATCGCCACCGTGAAGGGCGACGTGCATGACATCGGCAAAAATATTGTGAGCGTGGTGTTGCAATGTAATAATTTTGAAGTGATTGATTTAGGCGTGATGGTGCCGGCAGACAAAATCATTCAAACTGCCATTGATGAAAAGGCGGATATTATTGGCTTGAGCGGTTTGATTACGCCATCCCTAGACGAAATGGAATATTTCCTCGGCGAAATGACACGTTTAGGTTTGGATTTGCCTGTCTTGATTGGCGGTGCGACCACCTCCAAAGAACATACCGCCATTAAACTTTATCCAAAATACAAGCAACATGGTGTGTTCTATACCTCGAACGCATCTCGTGCGGTAACAGTGTGTGCCACATTGATGAACCCGGAAGGTCGTGCGGCATTGTGGGAACAGTTCAAGAAAGATTACGAGAAAATTCAGCAATCTTTCTCTAACCGTAAACCGCTTCGTAAACAACTGAGCATTGAAGAAGCACGTGCAAACCGCTTTGATGGCTTTAGTGGTGAATGGGCAGATTACGTGCCGCCAAAACCAAATCAAACTGGCATTGTGGAATTCAAAAACGTGCCAATTGCCGAGTTACGTAAATTTATCGACTGGTCGCCATTCTTCCGCATTTGGGGCTTGATGGGGGGCTATCCTGATGCCTTTGATTATCCGGAAGGTGGCGAAGAAGCACGCAAAGTGTGGAATGATGCACAAGTGGTTTTAGATGAATTAGAACAAAACCACAAACTCAATCCAAGCGGTATTCTAGGTATTTTCCCTGCGGAACGTGTGGGCGACGATGTGGTGCTATTTTCTGATGAAGAACGCACACAAACCATTGGCACCGCTTATGGTTTACGCCAGCAAACAGAACGTGGAAAAAACAGCAAAAGCCCATTTAACTTCTGCTTAAGCGACTTTATTGCGGATCGCAAAAGCGGTAAAAAAGACTGGTTCGGTATGTTCGCCGTATGCGCAGGTATTGAAGAAATGGAGCTAGTGGAAGGCTACAAAGCCGCAGGCGATGACTACAACGCTATCTTGCTACAAGCTGTGGGCGATCGCTTAGCTGAAGCTATGGCAGAATACCTGCACTTCGAACTCCGCACTCGCATTTGGGGCTACACGCAAGAGGAATTCGACAACCAAGGGTTAATCAATGAAAACTACGTCGGCATCCGCCCTGCACCGGGCTATCCAAGCTGCCCGGAACATACGGAAAAAGCCTTGATTTGGGATTTATTAGAAGTCGAACAACGCATTGGCATGAAACTCACCGAAAGCTACGCCATGTGGCCGGCAGCTTCTGTCTGCGGTTGGTACTTCACCCACCCGGCAAGCAACTATTTCACTTTAGGTCGCATTGATGAAGACCAAGCTCAAGATTATGCCAAACGTAAAGGTTGGGATGAGAGGGAGATGATGAAGTGGTTGGGTGTGGCGATGAAGTAAGAATATTTAACTAAAATAATACCGGTATATTTCTATACCGGTCTTTTCTATTTTAAAGGTTTGCCTTCATTCTATTGTTGCTAAGCTCAAATACTTTTTTGCACTTGTCTAAAAATTCTAAGATTTCATCCTTATTTTTTTCTTGAGTATAATAATAACTTATAGCTTTGGAACGTTTAAAGAAATCTTTAAGTTCAGATATTATCTCTTTAGTTTTTAGAGAATCATTACTAAAATTGTCAGTAATGCGAATTTTAGATAGAACATTAGTTATTAGTTTACTCTTAGTATATAGTCTTGCTTCTGGGATTTTATCTATCTCATCCCAAAATGAGTCATATTCATGACAATGAACAAGTTGATACAAAATATAATATAAAAATGATTCTGGGGCTAGGTATGTTGGCAATGCCACACAGTTTTCAGGAAGTGTTAAAGAGTTAAAACCTTTAAAATCATGACCATCTATATATTTTTTTAATAAATATTTTTCATTTATCTTCGCATCTCCATCTAAAACGATAGCTACTGTACAAAAATGATTATCATATTCAGGAAGAGCTTTTAGATTATTGCATCCCAAATGGAGTGGTATTATTTCATAGCTTGGCAAAGCTAAATCTAAATTTAAAAGTTCTAATGTATTATCAGATAATATTTCAGCAAGTATAAAGTTAGTCATTTCGTCTTCACAATATACTTTAACTTTAGGACGATAATAATTTGATTTATTAAACAAATCAGCTTTCAACTCCTCATAACTTGATATTGTAGATATTCTTGGTCGCATAGAATCTAAAATATAAATCATTTTATAATCATTGATAGACTTATCTTGAAGTCTTAATATTTCTTTATTTATTGTTAATGAATGAGTGCTAAGAAATATTTGCAACGATAACTCATCAGATAATTTTCTTAATAATTTAAATAGCTTTAATTGAGCATCTGGATGTAAAGATGCATCAACCTCATCAATGCATAAAATACCACCTGAATATTTATCTCGAAGAGTATATTTTAAAATATAAAAATCAATTAATGCAGATATAATGCATCCTATATTATCTTGTCCAACAGATTGAGTTTCAGGAGTTGCATTTGCTAATTCAATATGTAAATTAGAGTTCTTAACTACATTTTTATGAATTAATTTATTATCTCCAGCTATATTGCTAATAGAGTCAGGTAGTATGATGTTATACCATTCTTTATATTTTTCAAAAATTTCTGCATTAAAATGCCGATTATCAGATCTTATTCCTTTCTTAGATAAAGTAGTTTCTCCAACTGGAAACAATCTTGATAGGCTAAGAAAAATTGTGGGAACAGGGATTTTACTTTGACCTGTAGTAGAACCATTACCAAAATGAGAAGATGGTCTTGGCAAAACTCTAATTCCTCTATTTTCATTTCTTGAGTCTTTATAACCATGACGTCGTTCTTCAAACTTATCAGTATCATCAATTAAAACCTTTAAATAACTCTTATATTCTTTAAAATTTTCATTTTCATTTATAATAAAATAATCACTAAATTCTGGAAAAAAATTACCTCCAGTAGCTCTTCTATCTTTTGTTCCAAAAGTTGTAGCTATTAAAGACAATAGATTTGATTTACCAACACCATTTTGCCCTGAAAACACATTAATTTTTTTACCAAGTTTGATTTCTTTATTAGTAAATTTTCTAAATTTTTCTATATATAAAATATCTGCTAAATATCTCATGCTAACCCCTGTAATTATTTTTAAAAACGAGTTTAAGTATTTTATATCAACTACTTCAACAACTATAACATAGTGTATGATAATATATTATGATTATCAATGGGTTTGTATTTATAATAGCCCATTGGTAGCGTAGGTATTATCGCTTTTACCTAATCTTACTAAAAAACACTTCAAATACTCACCGCACTTTACCCTTTGTATATTGTACAATCCCCAATTTCCGCTATTATATTCCCTTTCTTATTTACTCTACTCTCGGAACTTTATCGATGAATAAATTTAAAATAGCATTACTCACGTTAGCATTCGTAGGTTTGTTTGCTTGTACTACAACACAACAACCAAAGAAAACTGTTAAAACACGATACCTTAAAAATAACATTAGCCAAGCGTAATTAAACAATCCGAAAGATTACAAGCGTTATTATTCTTGCAGCAATTCAGAAACGGGTTCGAATTCTTATTTAACTACTTACTTCCCTCTTTCAATAGAAAGCCGCATGAAAGATAACTTTGGTATTTATTTTCAATTAGATAGTGGAAAAGCGGTGCCGTTTGATCATGTGGAAAATCGCACCTTAAATGCACGAGGAAATCGCTTTGAAGTGATTTATCGCTCTTATGAACCAATTGATGGCAGTTATGTTGATTTAATCGCTCGTGAAAATAATTCCGTGTATTACAAAAACAATCAAGGCATGAGAACGACTTGGTTAAGTTGTCGAGAAGGCTAACTCTCACTGAAAGTGCGGTCATTTTTAGACACATTTTTCCAAACCAAAAAACACGAGATTAAACTCGTGCTTTTTCTTTTTTATTTCGATTATGCTTTTGCTTGTGTGTGTTTCACGAAAACTACTGAAAGAGTGAATGCCACCACAAATGAAATCACCATACCGATGCTGTACATTGCAAGGCTATCTGGTTTGATGGATGGAATACCTAAGAAACCTGCTGCACCTAATGCAATGGCTTTGACATTAAAGAACGCGATAAAGGCCCTCTGATGGCGTACGCTTCTCAGCGTGTGCCTAATTTCACTAAAAAACACTTCAAAAACTGACCGCACTTTAATTTCTAGGGCACGCGTTGGGAAACGTGCGCCGGCATAAGCATTAAACCCCCAAAAGTGCGGTGAAAATTTTCAATGTTTTTAGATTTATTGCAGCAACCAATCCACCACATAAATCACCTCAATCCCATCAATCTCTGTTTGTTCGTAATATTTCCCCGTAATTAAGATCTTTTTATAGTTATCTTTAATATGCAAAAGATTATCCGTTTCGTGAGTATTTTCAGGGATTTCAAAGGCGACTTGTACATATAGAATTTCATCGGCTTTTCGGGCGATAAAATCAATTTCTTTACTGTCGAGTTTACCGACATCTACAGTATAACCTTACCCTACTTTTTACATTATAATTACGCTATCATACCCACCTTTAATTTTTCTCGTAAAGTATTATGTTCAACAAATTCAAACTTGCCTTAATCGGCATTACATTAGCGACGCTTTTTGGCTGTACAACAACGCCTAACAAGCAACAGCAAAAAAAATCTGCTCAAGCACTATATCTGAAAGAAGAGATTACACAGTCGGAATTAAATAACCCGAAAGATTACAAACGCTATTACTATGTTTGTAAACATGCTGTGACAGGAGAACGATCATCACTAACCACCTATTTTCCCCTTTCACGCGAGAGCCGAAAAAAAGAGAATTTTGGTATCTATTTTCAGCTAAATGGTGGGAAAGCTGTGCCGTTCGATCATATTCACAATAGAGAATTAAATGCTCGCGGAACGCGTTTCGAGGTTATTTATCGTTCATATTACCCAATTGAAGGAAGCACCATTGAGCTTGTAGCACGCCAACATGGTTCAACTTACTACAAAATTTATCAAGGTCAGCGAATAGATTGGTTGAATTGTAAAGGTGGCTAACGTTAGTCAATAAAAAAGCGGTGAAATTTGCAAAATGTTTTGCAAATCTCACCGCTTATCTTTATGACCTAGATTATTTACCTAAATTACTAAAGAAATTCTTCACGCTATTTAGAAACCCTTCTTGCTGAGGGCGATGTTGGCTTTTGCCTTCTAAGCTCTCTTCTAATTTGCGGAGTAACTCTTTTTGCTCTTCGTTGAGGGAAACCGGCGTTTCAACAATCACGCGACAGATTAAATCGCCCGCGTAACCACCTCTTGCACTCATCACACCTTTACCACGCACGCGGAACAGTTTGCCTGTTTGGGTTTCTGCTGGAATTTTGAGTTTTAATTTACCGTCTAAGGTTGGCACTTCAATTTCGCCACCTAAAGCCGCAAGAGTAAAGCTAATAGGCACTTCACAGTAGAGGTTTGAGCCGTCGCGTTCGAAAATTTCGTGTTCACGAACGTGAATCACCACATATAAATCGCCTGCTGGTGCACCATTCTCGCCTGCAGCCCCCTCGCCTGATAAGCGGAGTTGGTTACCAGTGTCTACGCCTGCTGGAATGGTGACGGATAAGTTTTTCGTTTTTTGAATGCGTCCGTCACCGTGGCAAGAGTGACACGGTTTTTCGATTTTTTTACCTGTACCGTGACAAGTCGGACAGAGACTTTCGGTCATAAAGAAGCCTTGCTGACGGCGTACTCGACCTGAACCGTGGCAGTGCGGACAAGTTTCCACTTTGGAATCTTTTTCTGCACCACTACCGTGGCAGGTATCACACTCAGCTAATGTAGAAAGACGAATATCTTTTTTACAGCCTTTTACTGCTTCTTCTAAAGTAATTTCGATATCGTAACGTAAGTCATCGCCACGCACAACACGTTGACGGCGCCCCCCGCCAGCACCGAAACCACCGCCGAACATTTCGCTGAAGATGTCTTCAAAGCCACCGAAACCGCCACCACCAAAGCCTTCGAATCCGCCAAAGCCGCCTGCACCGCCACCGCCTTGTTCAAAGGCCGCATGACCATATTGGTCGTAAGCTGCACGTTTTTCAGCATCGCCTAGTACTTCATAAGCTTCATTAATCTCTTTAAATTTTTCTTCTGCATCTTTGCTGCCTTGGTTTTTATCCGGGTGGTGTTTAGATGCTAAACGTTTATAAGCACGTTTGATATCGTTCTCACTTGCCCCTTTTTGTAAGCCAAGGACTTCGTAATAATCTTTTTTTGCCATAATATTTCTATTTGTAAATATGTATTGTAATTTGACCGCTTGAATTCGCTATTTTTAGCAATGTGGGCGAATTGAAATGTAAATATCCACTTTGCCATTTGGATAATATTTCTCAAAATCCACTTTATAAGCACGTTTTAATAAGCCTTGCTTTTCCTTATTCCAAATATGTTGCCACATTTGAACTACTGATTCATAAGTCGTAGGGAAGATTTCATACCAAGTCAGATCTTCAATTTCAATGGTTGAGAAACTGCCTTCTAGTTTACTTTCTTTAGCAACAACGACATCATAATAGCCCGTAAAATCCGATTCGTAATTCAGATAAACACCATAATAAGGCTCATTTTGAGGCAATTTTGCAAAATTATTCTGCCAAAGCTGTCCAATCTTTTCCGCGGTATTTTCCTTTATGTTATGCGTACGAATTGTAGCAAATAGATAAAGTGTAAGTGGCATAGCTATTCCTTAAATTTACAAAATTCTGGGTAAATTTGACCGCTTGTAACATACTCCCCTCTTTAGCAAAGAGGGGCGGGGGGGAGATTTGACAGAAGTAAATTTAGCTGATAAGAAAATTTAATATCGCTATCAAATCTCCCCTAACCCCTCTTTTCTAAAGAGGAGGATCATTTATATACACCAAAAGGGCGTGTTTCCACGCCCTTTATTTATGCTCGAAGAGCTGTGAAATTATTTGTTGTCTTTCACTTCTTCAAATTCAGCATCTACCACGCCATCATCTTTTGCTGATGATTGTTGTGGTTGTTCGCCCGCTTGTGCTTTTGCTTGCGCTGCTTGCATTAACGGTTCAGACGCTTTAATTACTGCTTCAATTTTCGCTTCGATCTCTGCTTTATCTTCACCTTTTGCTGCTGTTTCAAGTTCGCTTACTGCTGCTTCAATTTTCTCTTTGTCTGAAGCTGCTAGCGCATCACCTGCTTCGGTAATCTGTTTGCGAGTTGCGTGTGCGATACCGTCTGCTTGGTTACGCGCTTGAACTAACTCTTCAAATTTACGGTCTGCATCTGCGTTCGCTTCTGCATCACGAACCATTTGTGCAATTTCTTCATCAGATAAACCAGAAGATGCTTGAATACGAATTTGTTGCTCTTTACCTGTGTTTTTATCTTTCGCAGATACGTTGATTACGCCGTTTGCATCGATGTCGAAAGTGACTTCAATTTGTGGCATACCACGCGGTGCAGGGTTGATACCCTCTAGGTTGAATTGACCTAAAGATTTATTATCTGCCGCACGTTTACGCTCACCTTGTAACACGTGGATAGTTACTGCAGCTTGGTTATCTTCTGCTGTTGAGAACACTTGTGATTTTTTAGTTGGAATCGTAGTGTTTTTCTCAATTAAGGTTGTCATCACGCCACCCATGGTTTCGATACCAAGTGATAATGGGGTTACGTCTAATAAAAGAACGTCTTTCACATCACCTTTTAATACGCCACCTTGCACTGCCGCACCGATTGCCACCGCTTCATCAGGGTTTACATCTTTACGCGCTTCTTTGCCAAAGAATTCCGCTACTTTTTGTTGCACCAATGGCATACGAGTTTGACCACCCACGAGAATGATATCGTGGATTTCGTTTACACTCTTACCTGCATCTTTTAATACTGCTTTTAATGAGTCAATTGAGCTTGCTACTAAATCTTCAACTAAAGCTTCTAATTTCGCACGTGTTACGCTGATTGCTAAGTGTTTAGGACCTGTTGCATCTGCTGTAATATACGGAAGATTCACTTCTGTAGATTGTGCTGATGAAAGTTCGATTTTCGCTTTTTCAGCTGCTTCTTTCACACGTTGTAATGCCATTGGGTCGTTGCGTAAATCAACACCTTGCTCTTTTTTAAACTCATCAATGATATAGTCGATTACGCGGTTATCGAAGTCTTCGCCACCTAAGTGAGTATTACCACCTGTTGCTAATACTTCGAAAGTTTGTTCGCCGTCGAAGTTATCAATTTCGATAATTGAAATATCGAATGTACCACCACCTAAGTCGTAAACTGCGATTACTTGGTTCTCTTTAGTTGAACCTAAACCGAATGCTAACGCAGCAGCTGTTGGTTCGTTGATGATACGTTTTACATCTAAGCCTGCAATTTTACCTGCATCGATAGTTGCTTGACGTTGTGCGTCATTGAAGTATGCAGGCACAGTAATTACTGCTTCAGTTACCGCTTCACCCAAGAAATCTTCTGCAGTTTTTTTCATTTTTTTCAACACTTCTGCTGAAATTTGCGGTGGGGCTAATTTGTCGCCTTTCACGTTTACCCACGCATCGCCATTGTCGGCACGGGTAATTTCAAAAGGCATAATTTTAATATCACGTTGTACTTCTTCGCTTTCAAAACGACGACCGATTAAACGTTTGATCGCGAATAAGGTGTTTTTCGGGTTAGTGATTGCTTGACGTTTTGCCGGCTGACCCACTAAAGTTTCGTTATCTGTATATGCAATGATTGACGGAGTCGTACGAGCCCCTTCTGCATTTTCAATAACGCGTGCTTTGTCGCCGTCCATTACTGCTACACAAGAGTTTGTTGTACCTAAGTCAATACCAATGATTTTTCCCATAATAATTTTCCTTCTAAAAATTCGTTACTTAATTGAGTACCCACAAGATAAGGATGCTTTTTGTTATTTCAAGGCATAATTTAAAATCTTGTAAGTTTAGTATAAAAAGAATGGAGCGAATTTTTACTTCGCTCATTCAGACGCAACCATAAATAAGGACAAAAAAGCCCCCTTCAAGGGCAAAAACAAAAAAATTTGCAAAGTTTTGAGAAAATTTAACCGCTTGTATCTAGTTTTTAGAATAAAAATTGCGTAAATTGGCATTGTTTTTACTTTCTATTTTTCAAAGGTTTGATGATGAAAAAATCAAAATTAGCTATTGGCGTGGTTGTTGCACTTGGCGTAGTTTGGGCAGGCGGAGCTTGGTTTACAGGTCAAAAAGCAGAAACCGAATATAAACGTCAAATTGAATATGCAAACCAACAATTTAAAGCTCTGGGCATTTCTAATACATTCAATATTGAATATAAAAACAAATCCTTTGAGCGAAATTGGTTTAGTTCTCAAGTAGAAGATGAACTTATTGTTGCAATTCCTCGCGAGTCAAAAGAGTGGAAAATTCCGTTTTCAACGAAACTCTATCACGGTCCGTTGCCTTTAAATCATTTAGCTAAATTTAATCTTATTCCTGCCCTCTTTTCAGTAGAAGGTTTTATTGGTAAAAACGAATCGACACAACTGTTATTTGATTTAACTAAATCAGAAAAACCATTGCAATATCAAGCCTCAACCAGCTATGGCTTAAGTACAAAAGGTTCGCTAACACTTGCTAAGGGAGAAGCAACAAATTCGAAATTTACTGCTCAATGGTCTGATGTTGAACTAAATTTTGATGCCAATAAAGATTTCAAAGGTGCTTATAGTTTAGAAACCAATGAGTACAGGCTCAATTCATCTGAAGACCCAAGCACATTCTCTTGGAAAGGCTTGAAGTATGAAATAACATTTGAGCCAACAAAATGGCAATACCTCTACACCGGAAAAGGCACATCAACGACAGAGCAATTTGAAATGACTGTAGTTGATAATGCAGGTAATCCGATGTCTTATGCAGAAAAAGGTACAAAATCTACTACAGAAATTTCTGTTAACGGGGATGTAATCGACTTCAAAGGCAAAAATATTGTTGATGAAGTGCTATTAGACGGAAAAAGCTTAGGCAAATTAACTTACAACAATGAGTTAAACCATATTGATGCCAATGCCTTGAACGCACTGATTGAAGGCTTTATTGAAGTAGTTAAAGCATCTAACCACGAAAATGCAGATTTAATGACAAAAATCATTATGCAAGACTGGATTAAAACTCACGGTATGGCAATATTAAATAACCAGCCACAAATCAAAATTAACCCAATTTCTCTTTCTGATGAAAAAGGCAAGCTTGAATTAGATGTAAACATAGCATTAGCCAAAAATCCAACATTTGATTTAATGCGTGGCAATTTTTATAAACAATTTACTGATTTTGCAATTGACGTTCAGCTAAACAAAGCAACGGTTGAAAATATCATTGATAAATTGGTGCCTGAAACAGAAAAAGCCAATGCAAAAGCAAAAATTGCCGCAAGCTTTGCTGAAGCGGAACAAAATGGCATTGCTGTGAATGGTGAAAAATCCGTTACCATAAAACTTGTGCTAAAAAATGGCGAGTTAAAATTAAACGGCACAGCTATTCCAGAACAGCAAGTCCAAAATACCATCTTTATGCTATTGATGAGCGGCGCACTTCCTCATTAATTGCTAAAAAACCAGAGAGGATTTATGGCACTACACCGTTGCCCTGAATGTCGCAAAAAAATCAGCGAAAGCGTGCAAGCCTGCCCACATTGCGGCTTCTCGTTCAAAGAGGCAGATTTAGAAATCTACCGTCAAAAACTTGAACAACGCCGAAAGATTAACAAAGAAATCAACCGCCAAAGCAATAAACTTCAACTGGTTTGGCTGTTGATCTTCGCCGTGGTGTTAGGTGTGGCAAGTTGGTGGGTAAATAGATAATCTAAATTGGTAAATCTTTAAGTAAAAAAGACCGCTTGGAGAAATAATTTACAAGCGGCCTTTTTATCCAATAATCTTAACATAACCCTCTTTCAACCATTTTCATTTTTCTCTCGCCAAATCCAACATTTCCTGAGCATTCGCTAATACCGCATCGGTAATTTTGCTTCCGCCTAACAAACGGGCTAGGGCATTGATGCGTTCTTGTTCAGAAAGCAAGCTCATTTGTGTTTCGGTTTGGTTGTCTTTCACATATTTTTGCACGTTGAAATGTTGGTGTCCGTGGCTTGCTACTTGTGGCAAGTGGGTCACACAAAGCACTTGGCATTTGTTGCCTAATTGGCGTAATAATTTGCCTACGGTTGTGGCGGCAATACCACTAATTCCCACGTCAACCTCATCAAAAATAATGGTCGGGGTAGAAAGTTTGTTAGCTGTTAAAACTTGTACAGCAAGAGAAATGCGCGAAAGCTCACCGCCCGATGCGATTTTAGCCAGAGGTTGAGCATTTTGCCCCAAGTTACTGCGTAAATTAAACTCAACGAAATCAGCTCCGTTTGGTGTGAGTTTTTTCACATCGTGCTGAATATCAATGTAAAATTCGCCATTTTCCATCGAAAGTGCTTTGATTTGAGCAGTTACTTGCTCTGCTAATTTTTGAGCAGCGGATACACGCTCTTGGTAAATTTGTTCTGCTAACGCCACACATTCACGATATGCCTTTTTCTCATCAGCAATCAGTTGCTCTTCGTTATCTTCAAAATCAACGAGCTTTTGCAGTTCATCTTGTAATACGCTGTGATGTTGCCAGAGCTCATTTGGCGAAACATAGTGTTTTTTCGCAAGCGACATTGCACGGGCAATGCGTTCGTCAAGTTCTGCCAATAATTCAGGATCTTGTTCAATGCCACCTGCCAGTGCGCGCACTTCTGAACTAGCCTCTTGCACTTGGATCAAAGCTTCATTGAGCATATCGAGCGAAGATTGGTAGTTTGCATCTACCTCCACCAAATCTTCCAAATAACGAATGGCGTTATAAATCAGCGAATCCGCATTTGAGTTATCATCGCTCAATAAATCCAACACCGATTGCGACATTTCGGTAAGTTCTTCGGAATTAGATAGACGAGTGTGTGTCTCTTCCATTTCCTCAAATTCGCCCTCTTTAATGTCGAACTCATCCAGTTCATCTACCTGATATTGCAACAGCTGTTTGCGAGCTTCATTCTCTTTGCATTGTTGGTGGAAATTTTTTACTTGCTGATGTAATTTTCGCCATTTGTTGTACTGTTCTTGCATCTTGCCAAGCAAGCTATGGATGCCTGCATAATTATCCACAAGCTCAAGTTGATATTCACTCTTTAACAGCAATTGCGGGGCGTGCTGACCGTTCAAGTGAATCAAATATTGTCCTAATTCACGCAATTGAGAAATTGGCAATGGGCGATTATTCACAAAGGCTTTCGAACGCCCTTCAAGGTTAATCATTCGGCGTAAAATGCACTCGTGCGGATTATCTTCATCTAACAATTCGTGATCTTTCAACCACAAATAGGCAGGGCTATTTGGCTGCATTTGGAAAGTTGCGGTAATATCGGCTTTATCCGCACCATTGCGGATCATACTACTCTCAGAACGATATCCCAAGCAAAGCCCAAGGGCATCAATTGCAATGGATTTTCCTGCGCCCGTCTCGCCCGTAATGACCGACATTCCTTCAGAAAGCTCAAGATTAAGATGGCGGACAATCGCAAAATTGTTGATAGTCAGTTGAGTAAGCATAATAAACACCTGTACAAATAGTAACTTGTGTTATATTACACTTGATTTAATATACAGTAAAGTGTTTTTATACAATAAAAAAGGCTAAATTTCTCGAACCAGATCCAAACTTAGCCTTTAATATCTTAATAAAAGTATCTTAATAAAACTTCACTTCAAATGCTTTCTGAAGTTCTTCAACATTCTCCACTTTCTCAAACCCTTGTGGTGAAATAGCATCAGCAGCTTTTACTTTTGTGCCCAATGCCTGGCTGATGAAGACCAAACCTTGTTGCTCAATCACCGCATTTTGATAGAACGCCAAAATGTCATTTTTCGTCAAATTTTTCACCGCCTGAACAAGCTGCTGTTTACGATCAAATTGTTGATTGCCACGGGCATAATCAAAGGCAAAGTTTTCAAATTCTTGTGAGATCGATTCAGGCTTTCTTTCTAATTTATTTAATAGACTCTCTTTAAATTGCTGGAATTCTTGCTCAGTTAAAGCGGTCAATTTTTGCAAACTTTCTGCAAAAAAGTGTTCATTATGTTGCATAATCCCTTTCGGGCTCGTATTTGGACTTTGCACCATAAAACGAATGCCAGATGTTTTGCCTATTTTCGCTTGAGTTGCATACACCACATAGCCTAATTGTTTATTGGTGCGTAAATCATCAAAATACCAGCGAGAAATAATATCTTTCAGCAACATTGCTCGTACTTCGCCAGACAACTCATCATAACCTTTTGCCATATAAGCAATTGAGAGAGCATTATCTTCATTTGGTACAAATTTAATGGCGTTTAATTTTTTTGTACTTTTGTTAATATCTAAATAGCGATATTTAGCCAATTCACTATTATTATTTTTAGCTATTTTTTCTAGCTTAGAAATAATATTTTTCACTTGATTATCAGTAAAATTACCTACAGATAAAGCTCGCACACTCGTGGCTTTCGATAATAATTTCTCTCGAATAGATTGAATATCTTTTAACGTAATTTTGTCGATTATCTCACGCTGTTTATCCTCTTCAAAATAAGGATAACTAGAGAAATTCACAAAGATTTCATTTGCTTGATTTAAACTATTCTCTTTACGTTTTCCATCTAAGGCTTCAATTAAACGCTGTTTCGCTTGCACTAAATATTTTTCATTTAATTCAAATTGGCTAAATTGTTGCATTTTATCTTGCATTAACTGAGCCAAATGCTGTGTATAACCTTCTGCCCGTAATGAAAAACCATTTTCGATTAACGATAAGCTAGCCTCCATCCCTGCCACAGAAGATTGGAAATCCACTTTTGCTTGAGCTAATTCATTCATATAACTCAAAATTGTCGCACTGATGCTTTCTTTTAAGCTATCTGTTCTTGGCGTAATCGAGAAATTAACAGCAATACGAGCCTTCGGATCGTTAGAAAAATATTGGCTTGACATTGCATAAAGTTGCGTGCCTTTTTCTTCCTCAATCAATTTTGGAAAAGTTCTTTTATCTTCTTTAATTAAAGAAAAGTCAGTAGTGAAATAAGGATTTAATTCAGGTAATTTGATTTCAGGGTTTTTACTGAAATCTAGCCATGCTTTTTTCTGTTCATCACTTATCTTTTCAATAGAGAAACCCGCTTCAAAATAAGGCGATTTCTTATCAGTTTTTACATCATCACTAACCAATAAAATACGTGCATTATCGATATTCATTTCAGCTAATTTTTCTTCAATCGCTTTTTTATCCATATTTTCAACTAGATAATCCGCATCTAAAATATGTTCTAAAGGATAAAATAGCATTTGTTCTGCGAGAGCTTCAATATAATTCCCGTTTTTTTCGACTTGTAAATGAGTAAATTCTTGTTTTAAGCTCTCACGTACTTCATTAAAATAATTTTCTTGAATACCTTGCTTTTTAACTTGTTCAATTTGTTGGAAAATAAGCGAGATAATTTTTTCTTTCTCTTTTAGTCCTTTTTCAGTTAAAGCCACATAAAAGGTAAAACTACCACGATTTCGACTTGCATTTGCTGTTGCTTGAGCAGAAATGCCACTATCCGATAAACCTTGTTTAATTAAATAATCCGATAAAGTTCCATCAGTATTATTATTGAAAAGATAAGCTAAATATTCTCCTGTTTTATTCGCAAATTTATCTTCATCATTTTGCATATCAAATGAAATAGCTAACATTTTCATTGGTTGAATAGGCTTATAGGAGATTATTACTCCCTTGTCTTCTTCTCTAAAAAGCGGAATATCTATTTTGGGTTCAATTAAATGTTTATTTTCTACTTTACCTAAAGTCTTCTCGGCTAATTTTACTAATTTCTCAATTGGTTGGTTAGAATATAACACCGCTTTCACCAAATTTGCAGAATAATATTTTTTATAAAAATCTTCTAATTCAGTTTGTAATAAACTATTGGGTTTATCTGAAAGCGTTTCTTTATTCCCTACTGTGAATTTTGTAATTGGGTGCGCAGGGTTAGAAGTGGCTAAATTCACGCTATTTAATAAATGCCCATCACTTGATTTTGCACGCACCATTTCAGCATTCACCGCATTTACCTCTTTTTCCGCATTTTCTTTAGAAAGCATCGGAAACGCGAGCGTATCAGCAAAGCGAGTAACTGCTTCATCGAATGCATCGTTATTTACTTCCAAATAATAAGCAGTACGATAAGCTGTAGTTGAGGCATTATTGTAGCCCCCGTTTTTGTTTAAAAAGTTATCTAAACTGTTAGTTTCTGGGAAGTTTTTTGATCCCATCAAGATCATGTGCTCTAAATAATGTGCTAAACCTTGTTGAGAAATCGGATCTTCCATCGAACCGATGGGAATTGCCATCGATATTAAGGACTTATTCGCCTTTTCATCCGAAATCAATAATACTGTCATCCCATTATCTAATTTAATGCCTTGATAAATAGCTTTATCATTCGGACTTTTATTGATTTGCGTTTTAATCAATTCAAAGCCTAAATTAGTGTAAGCCTGTTCTTGAATAATAGCGGTCTGATTTTGATTATTTTCTGCAAATGCAGTAGGTGTTACATTCAGTGCCAAAAATGTAGAAAGAATCGCATAACGAATAGCGTGATTTAATTGTGTTTTCTTCATATTTATTTTTATTATCCTTTATTTTTAGATTCTTGCATTAAATTAAACCAATCTAATGTTGTTTGGTGAATATGAGCATAATCTAATTTTTCACTTTGATTAAGAATACGTTGTAGATAGATATTCTCATCATTATAACTTTTTGCAATTTCAATCAGTTTATTTTCACAATCTTTTTCAATATTTTCAGAAATATTGTCAAAATAATTATCTAAACTTGAGGTAATTGCCAACACAAACATAACAAAGCTGCGTAAATAGGCAGAAACATAAATTTCAAGCTGTTGCTTCGCTTGTTCTTTTTCTATTTTATTAAAACTGAGTTTAGCTAACGCTTCATTATTTAGATAATAGAAAATAGGTGAATTTTCTTTTCCTGATAAAATTGAGACAAGATAATAAATCCAAAGTTTAATCACATCTTTATCTCGCAAACTACCCGTTCGCCATAATACAATACCATTACCAAATTGATGCGGAATATTGCCGACAAGTTCGGTTTGATCGAACGTTAATTTGATTTCAAGCACTTGACTATCTTGATTTAAATAACCAGCCAAATCTGACCGCATATTCTCAATCCGAGAATTTAATTCTTCTTGTTTTAATTTACCAAAATTCAGCACTAACGAATTTCCTTTCAAGTACTCTTTTGCAAAGAAATTCTCTAGCTCTTCATTTTTGATATTCAATAACTCATCTAATAGACTATATTCATCTAAACGAGAAAGTGAAAAATGTTCGGTTTCTTCAATACTCTCCTCATTTGAACTAAAGTTCACGCCTAATCGACGAGTGAAAAAATAACTAGCAGGGGCTTGAATAAAGCTAATCAAATCATCTAATTCAATATATTTTGGTAATTCTATTTCATTAACAATTTTTTCTGAAATAAATTCTTTAACTTCAGTATTATTTTGAGCCAAGGGCAACCACTCTTTATCATAAGAAAGATAGTTTTCTTTGAAATTATTTGGACTAAATACCGTAATAGGATGGTTTTGAATAAGTTGTGCTTTTTCTTCTAAATCAGAATACTCAATTAAATAATCCATCAATTGCGAAACTAATATCGATGGAAAATACTCTTTATTATTGACTAATGATAGCCCAATATAACTAATATAAAAAATCTCTTGAGCAGAGAGCAATGCTTCCAAAAACAAATAACGGTCATCATCTCGTCTTGCTCGGTCACCTTTTTGTGGATGATATTGCATTAAATCAAAGCTATTGATTTGTTGCTGTCTTGGAAAATCTGCTTCATTCATTCCCAATAAACAAACTACTTTAAATGGAATTGCTCGCATTGGTAATAATGTGCAGAAATTCACTTTTCCTGCTAAAAATTGTAAATGGCTTTGTTGATAATTTAATTTCTCTTTAAAAATTGAGCTAATAATATCAATCGAAATAGGCTGATTATATTTTGTTTGTTCAATTAATGAATAGCATTTTTCAATTTCTTCAAAGATCAATAATAATGCGTTAGTCGTCGTTTCATTTTCTTGATAGAAATGATTGACCACATATTCCAGCATTTCTTTCCATTCAGAAGCAGTATGATTTTCCTGTAAAAAATTCGCCCAATCGGTTAATTTTTCAATAAAATTTGCTAAATAACCCGCTTGTTCTGAAATCAATCCATAACTCTCATTAAAAGCAATCGTATTCTGCCAAATACCGCTCTCTTCTTTTAAGCTTGTGCCAAGCAATAAACGACTTAAACCATTTTCCCAAGAATTATAATTATCCCATTGTTCATCTTTCTGAATTGTGAGTTCTGCACGAATACCGCTTGCTTTAATCCAATTTCTTAATAAAACAATATCGTTTTCACATAAATTAAATTTCTTACCAATCGCTTTAACTTCTAATAAATCTAATATTTCTTCTGCACTAAATCTGCTTTCTTTCATTGAAAGAAGATAAATAAAGCTAGAAAGAATAGGATCAATTTCACTAATTTTCTGATCTGAAATCGTAAATGGAATATAACGCTTATCTTTTACACCTTTTTCATCTTTTTTGTCATAACGAGCAAATACAGCTTGAATATAAGGTGCATATTGTTCAATATTTGGCGACATCACAATAATATCTTTTGCCGATAATGTTTTATTTTCTTCAAAAATATGTAGCAATTGATTATGTAAAATTTCAACTTCTCGTAAAATACTATGTGCTGAATGAATTTGAATTGAATGATCTTGTTTAAAATCTAAATCAAGCTCGTTATGATATTCTAAAATCGCTTGTTTAACTTGGCTTAGATTATGACCTTCAAAAGGTGGAATAAAGCCTTCAATAACATCGTGTTCTTCTTCCACTAATTGTGCTAAGAAATCTCGCCCTTGTTTGCCCCAAATCGCAAGTAATTGATTGCCTTGTTGTGATAATAAATTTTCAATATCTTCTTGAGAGAGTTGTTGTTTTAACGCGAGTTTTTCTAATACACTATCTTCAATACTATCTCCCCAATATTTTTCACTTGGGTTTAAAAAGAATAAATGAATATCGCAATGCTCACTTAACTTGCGTAATACGGCAAGCTGTGAAGGTGGGAGTGAAGAAATACCAAAAACAAAAATGCGTTTTGGCAATTTTTGTTGTTCTTCTTCAGTTAAATTATCTAATTTTTCAAAATATAAATTTTGTAAATAGGCACGGTGTGAGGTAGTAAATGAAAGTTCATCGTAATCTTTTTTGGTATCCTCAATCAATAAATTCCATAAAATACTTTGCCAAAGTATATTTTCGGCAATATCTTCTTCATTTTTAATTTTATTGGAAAAATGATGTTTAATTTCATCAATGATTAACTGTTGATTATTCTTTTCCCAAGAAACTAACCAATGTGGACGATAAACTAAATATTGGTCAAAAAGATCGGCAATTTTATTCGCTAATTGATAAAGGCGTAAATCCGAGCCCTCTTTTTCAGATTTCAGATAGGCTCGTAAGGGGCTAAAGCCTTCTTGCTCAAGCACATTTGGGATAATTCGCATCAATCGCCACGCCATAACAGAGCGTTCAAAAATATTTTCTTTCGGCAGGTAAGGAAAAACAAGGCGATATTGTTGCCAAATAAAACTGGTCGGGAATGGGAAGTTGTAATTACCTGCAATGCCTGTTTGCTCAGCAATTTCCATTTGTAGCCATTGAGCCATTCCGATACTTTGTACCAAAATGGTTTCTTCGGCAAAAGGATCAGGATTTGGAGAAATTTTTTGGTGCTGGATAAGCATTGACGCTAAGGCATTGAGATCATTGGAATAATAAACGGTGAACATACTAAAATCCTCATAGAGCGAATCATTTTGCTTGAATTGGCTAGAATATTCAACGCTTTTAGCCGATTACTTCACTTTAATTTCAACATGCCCCATCGGATAACTGACCTTTATTAACTCCCCGCTACATTGGATAGTAAATTTCACATCATTTTCGACCGCTTGCGACTCGCAACTTAGCCCTGCCATTCTTAACGCAATCTGGTTTTCTGCAATTTGTAATGCCTGCTGTTGCTGGTAATTTCTTGTCCCGCGTTCAAGCTGATCTTTCTGCCAAGCGGTGAAATTTAACACCAAAATTGCAAATAACGTTAATGCGACCAACAATGAAACCAAGCTTTCCGCTCTTAATTGTTTAACCATACTATTTATTATTTAAGATATTTTTTGAATTCGGCACCAGATGCCATTTTGAATATTTCTGTTCTAAATTATCAACTACAGCTCTTCTAAAGGTTAGATTCCGCTCTTCTTGTTCATTATCAAATGTAGAATAAAGCACACCATATACTTTTTTAGATCCTGTAATATCAAAATGGTAGTCGGTAATAATAATGCCGTAAAAATGTTCGTCTAATCTCTCTTCAATCGCCTTTTTTGCCACAACAATTTTAGGATCATCTTCACTATTTTTAGGTAATTCAGATAATGAATTAATATAAATAATTTGAGAAGCGTAATTGTTTAAATCTAGCCAATTTTCAATATTATCTACTGCAATATATTTATCTTTTGTCGGTTTTGGTTTAATAAATAAACTGCTCATTTCACATTGGTAAGAATAAATAATCTCACCTATTTTTTCTTCAATCATCTCTTTTTTATTTGTTGCACATTGATCTTGGTGTACTGTCTTCAACAGCGCTAATTTGGATAATAAATATTGTTGGTAATAGCCATTTACTACACTTTCTTGCCTTAACCAATTTTCTTTAGTTAAAAATAGTAACGTGAGAATAGTTGCTAAAATCAGTAATGAACTTAATAAACTACTGGCATCTAATTTCTTCATTGCGTGAGTCCATTTAACAAATAAGTATAAACCGTTAAGTGATAATTTATCTTTTTATCTTTAATTGAAGAAAGTGTTAATTCAATTTGCATCAATTCATTCTGTTTTTTCCAATTAAATTGGAATTTATCGACCAAATACTCCTCTTTAGAGGTAAATTTTGTCCATTTATTTTCGCAGCTATCTAATAGTGTTTTACATTGTTCGCTCAAACAATTTTCAAAACGGTTATCAGCATAAAGGTGGATCTCTTTTTCTTCTAATTTAAAGCCAAAAACTTCTTTTGCTAGATCTTTAGTATTATTTAGTTTTCCGTTTCTACATAATGACTTTTTCGTCGCTCGTTTGCCTAAACAACCATCACCGTTGAGATCATAAAAAAAGATTAAACATTGATTATTTAATACAAAACGTTGGTTATCTTTCTCAAACAATTCAAAATTACTCTCTTCTTTATTATTGCCTTGATAACCTAAATGCTGAATATGTTTTTGCAAATAATGTGCTAATTGATGGGCTTCTTTTTGTAAGAAAAATTGCTCTTTTTGTTTTTGCCAAGTTACATAATAATTTGAATAAAAGTAAGTAAAAGAGAGCAACAAAATGGAACCTAAACTAAGAGAAATGAGTATTTCTACCAAGCTAAAGGCTTTCAAACGGCTAATCTTTACAGGTACTCCGTTTATTTTTCGGGCTAACATAAATTCTTCCCCACTGATCGAATTGTAGAATTTCACTGGTATTATTTAGGCTAATATTGATACATTTAGACTCTAACCGTCCTGCATTACCATCAATACTAATAAAAGATTTTGGAAAGAGGCTTTTGTTGCGTAATACAATGTTTTTATGTTGGTTTTCATAAAGATGATATTCATCTGTCAGCACACAACTTTTTATATTTAAGCAATTACAGATTGCTTGTTTACTACTCTCTTTTTGAATAGCAATAATGCACCATTTCTTTTCTGCATCATTTTGTGCAATGGTAAGTGAATAATTCTTTTTTTGAAAACGAGCTTTAGTTTGAATTTGATAAATAAAAGAAGAGAGATTTTCTATTTCACTTTCTAACGCCCATTTATCTTGTAAAGAAAAAAGAATAGGAGAAATAAATAAAATAGAAATAGTAAGAAGCGTTAAGGTAATTAAAATTTCAATTAAAGTAAAAGCTCGCCACATAATCTATCCTCAAAAGAGAGAACACTATGGGCGAGTTTGCTAGAAATGTAAATTTGGAATGTTTAAATTTTCGAGCGTGATCGAAAAATTAGCACACTAGAATGAAGACGTATCTTGGAATAAGCCGACTTTCAGATCTGTTGCGGTGTAAATTACACGACCATCCACTTCCACTTCACCATCCGCTAATCCCATCACGAGCTTGCGGTTGATCACGCGTTTCATATGAATGCGATATATCACTTTTTTAGCAGTCGGTAAGATTTGGCCTGTAAATTTCACTTCACCTACACCTAAAGCACGGCCTTTGCCTTTTCCGCCAACCCATCCTAAGAAGAAGCCAACTAATTGCCACATTGCGTCTAAACCTAAACAACCTGGCATCACAGGGTCATTGATGAAATGGCAATCGAAGAAAAATAAATCTGGGCGAATGTCTAATTCCGCTTCAATGTAGCCTTTATCGAACAAGCCACCATTTTCGGTCATCAAGTTCACTCGGTCCATCATTAACATGGGTGGTGCAGGCAATTGAGGGCCTTCACTGCCGAATAATTCACCACGTCCTGATGCTAATAAATCTTCATAAGTATAGCTTGACTTGATATTTGATGTACAACTGTTCATCTTTTTAATCCTGTATTACTAAAAAGAAAGCCTGTATTCTCTTGCTTTCCTAATTTTGTTTGTGAAAGCAGATAGTACAGGCTTTTATTTTAGCTAACAACTGTTAGCTGACTTGTCGGATCAGTGAGATTTCCACCAAGGGAAGATTTTATGCCACAATTTATGTTCTACATCGTGATTTGGGCTTTGCTCAATGCCTTGATGAATAAGGTCAAACAAGGCAGGTTTGTCGGATTTTTCTCGACGATCTTCTGCATAAAATGCATTTTTTAGCAAGATTTCGACCGCTTCAAACACGCTTTCCACTGCCCAAATCTGGAATTGCCCGGCTTTAACGGCCTCGATGACTTCAGGTTTCAGGCTTAAATGAGAAATGCAGCTCGTAGGAATTACAACTCCTTGCTTGCCTGTTAAACCTCGTGCGGCACACAGATTAAAGAACCCCTCAATTTTGTAATTCACACCACCTACGCTTAGCACATTGCCAAATTGGTCTATAGAGCCTGTTACCGCGATAGATTGTGGAAGAGCCACTTTCGCCAAGCTACTAACAAGCACACAGAAAATCGCAAGTGATGAACTATCACCATCCACTTCGCCGTAAGATTGCTCAAAGGCAAGTGATGCGGAGAACGGCAATTGGGTTGGTAACTCTAACAAATTCGCCAAGCAAGATTGGGCGATTAAAATCCCTTTCGAGTGAATGTTGCCGCCGAGTTCCACTTTACGTTCAATGTCGGTAATTTCGCCATCACCATATTGCACGTTGCAACTGATGCGAAGCGGTTCTCCAAAAGCATAAGGCACGCCTTCAAATTCGATGACTGATAACCCGTTGATCTGCCCAATTTCTTCATCTTCCGTTTCGATGTAAACTTGGTTGTTCAAAATATCCTGCAACGCGTATTGATTGAGTGTGGACGCCTGTAATTCTAAGGCTTCCAAATACGTATTCACTTCATCGAAAGCGGTCGAATTTGGATAAAATTTTGCAAAGCCGAGCAACTGATTTTTGAGCTTGGTTGGCGAGATAGAAATCATTGTTTGGCTTTCACTTTCTCGCACATAATGTTGAAGCAATTGGTTCAACGCTTTAAGCGTAAAACGGCGTTGTACAAATTTCTGAGCATAGGCTTGCACATAATTGCCCCATTGGTTCAGACTCTCTTCGTCCACATTCAGGAATGAATCGATTTCGGTATATTGTGCGAATTGGTACAAATCGCCATCATAGGCAGCAAGCATTGAGATATCTTCACGGCTGCCAACTAACAGCAATTTAAACGGGCTTTGAATCGCAGGCAGCGCTTCGGGCACGTGGTTTACCGCATTCTGTTCATAAAAGCCGAACAACAAGGCTTGTTTGAGTTTATCCCACTGCTTTAAATCGTGTAATAGCGTGTTTAAACGTAGCACCAAAATGCCATTTTGTGCTTGTTGAATTGCCCCTTTAATGGTTTCGATACGGTTCTCTTTTTCTAAAAAGAGTGTGTAACCGAACAAATGCGAGGCTTTAAATTCGGTTCTCACAATCACAGGCTGTGAATTATCTTGTGAAAGTTGGACACTAAGCTCATCTAAAAACTCAGGCAATACTTCACTTTTCATCACCAATAACGAGCCCATTTCTTGCGATTTGAATAAGTTTAAGGCTTGCTGAGCTTTTGGTTGAAAATCGAAAAAATTGACCGATTGATCAGATAATTTGAAAGAGTGATGCAGAAAAAGCGACTGCCACGAAAGAGAAGATAAATGCACGAATACGCCTCATAATAGAAATTTGGTTTATTATACAAAATTCCGTTATACTTGCCTAAAATTTGCGAATAAATCAAGAGAAACAATGAGATATCAAAAGCTAGAAGCCCAAGAAGCGAATTGGAAGTGGAAATATCTACTCAAGAAACATCGCGAGGGAGAAAATATTACCAAATATACCGAAAATAGTATGATTGAGCTGAAAATTCAGCTGCTGACTACGCTACAAAATTCGCCCGATGAAATTGAAAAATGGGTGAAAACAGAAATGACTGCGGAACAACGTAAAAAGATGCGCCAGTCTATTCGTGCTCGCCGTAAACGTTTTTTCAATGCCGAAAAAATCACAACCAAAAAGAAATCGATTGATTTGGAATACGCAAGTTGGCTACAGCTTTCTAAGTATGCGAATGCTCAAGGCGTTACACTCTCGCAAGCCGTATTACAGCTGATTGATGAATTAGAAAATAAAGAGCTGTATTTGGAACAGGTTGAGAAGATGAAAGTGAGTTTAAAATCGCTTTTAAATGTGTAAGAAGAAACTTTAGGCAAAAAAATAAGGCGGTTTAAAACCGCCTTACTTGTAGAATTATGCGTTAGCTTTTGTCACGTAGTCAATCGCTGATTGAACTGTTGTGATTTTTTCAGCCTCTTCATCAGGAATTTCGATATCGAATTCTTCTTCTAAAGCCATTACTAATTCAACGGTGTCTAAAGAGTCAGCACCTAAATCTTCGATGAATGAAGCTTCAGGTTTAACTTGTGCAGCGTCTGCACCTAATTGATCAACGATAATTTTTTTTACGCGTTCTTCAATGCTCATTTTTGGTTTCCTATATAAAATCGCAAATGCGAGAGTTAAGTAGTGTAATCGAAATTTTGTTTAATGCAACCTAAAAGAGATAGGTCGAACCAGACGCCATTAAGACACACAAGAATTAAAAAAGTTTGCCTACATTTTATGTATGCGAGGATTGATGTATTCTACCATTATGAATAGAAATTATCCACACACGCATAAAAATTTCTGTTCGATTTATTTTGCTATTTTCCCTCTAGGGCTTTTCGCATTTGATTGATAACCGCTTGGTAATCTGGCTGGTCAAAAATCGCAGAGCCTGCCACAAAGGTATCTGCCCCTGCTTCTGCAATGTCTGGAATGTTATCTACTTTCACACCGCCATCTACCTCAAGGCGAATATTTAAACCGCTTGCATCAATACGTTTACGCACTTCACGCAGTTTTTCCAATGTTGAAGGGATAAATTTCTGCCCGCCAAAACCGGGGTTCACGCCCATTAACAAAATCATATCCACTTTATCCATCACATAATCAAGATAATGCAGTGGCGTTGCTGGGTTGAATACCAAGCCAGATTTACAACCTAAATCACGAATAAGCTGTAAATTGCGGTCTATATGGTCGGTTGCTTCAGGATGGAAGGTAATGTAATTCGCCCCTGCTTTGGCGAAATCAGAAATTAAACGCTCAACAGGTTTTACCATTAAATGCACATCAATCGGTGCAGTAATGCCATAATCACGTAGTGCTTGGCAAATAGCCGGTCCGAAAGTTAAGTTTGGAACAAAGTGGTTATCCATCACATCAAAATGGATGATGTCTGCACCCGCTTCAAGCACTGCTTTCACATCATCGCCAAGACGTGCGAGATCAGCAGAAAGAATGGAGGGTGCAATTAAAAAAGGTTGCTGTGCCATAGATTTTTCTCCAAGGTAGCTAGAAAATTTCAGGCATAGCCTACCACAAAAAGCGGTCGAATTTTGGGTTTCTTTTGCAAAATTTTGATTGTTAAAAAATAGTTGCGCAAAACCATAAAAAATTTATTGAAATAAATAAAAATTGCTGTATGATGCATTCCCATAATTTAAAAATGGATATTAACCATTTTGAAACAGGTCAAAATACAAAAGGAGACAACTCAAATGAAAAAAGGGATTCATCCGACAAACTATCGTGAAGTACTTTTCTATGATGCTTCCGTACAACAAGGCTGGGTTATTCGCTCTTGTGCTGCAACAACAAAAACCATGAAATGGACAGACGGCAAAGAATATCCACTCTATACGCTAGATACTTCTTCTGCTTCACACCCTGTTTATACGGGCAAACGCCGTGAAGCGAACAGTGAAGGCCGCGCAAGCCGCTTTAGCGATAAATTTAAAGGTATGGCAAGTTTAGTGGCGAAAAAATAAGGAATATCGAATGCAAATCCTCAACTCATTAAAAAGTGCGAAAAGTCGCCATCCAGATTGCAAAATTGTACGTCGTAAAGGCAAACTTTACGTTATCTGTAAGAGTAACCCAAGATTTAAAGCCCGCCAACGTTAATGGCAAATAGAACGGAGAATCTATGAAAAAACTACTTCTTGCTACCGTAATTTGTGCAGTTTCTTTTTCAGCTCAGGCTCACCGCGTTTGGGTGCAAAGTGAACCTGTAAAAGCAGGCGAAATTTTGAAAGCAGACATTGGCTATGGTGAATTTCCAACGCTCGAGCCGATTGCAGAAAAGCGCCTTCATTTCTTTGATAAAGGAATGGTGCTGGTGAATACCGAAGGGAAACAAAATCTTGTGCAAAAAGGCGAGAATTACCACTATGAAAGTGCAAAACCTGTGAAAGCAGGAAGTTACGTATTAGCCGCAGAATATAAACCAACATTCTGGTCGCAAAATGCTGAAGGTTGGAAGCAAGCGGATATGCTGAACACGCCAAATGCAACCTATTGTGAAAGCACAGCGATGTATGGAAAAAATATTGTGAATATTGGCAAGGCAGCCGAAAAAAATGATGTGGCAGAAGTAGTTGGACATGAATTGGAAATCGTGCCAATGGTCAATCCTGCCACTATCAAAGTGGGTGAGCGTTTCAAAGTCGTGGTACTTTACCAAGGCGAGCCGCTTCCGAATGCAACATTAACAGCAACGTTCAAAGGGTTTGATAATTCAGATAACCAGCATACCCACAAAGTGGAAGCACAAGCTTTCTCTGACACCACAGCTGCAGATGGTACGGTCGATATTATCCCACTTCGTGATGGTTTCTGGAAAGCATCTGTAGTATATGAAACGCCATTTGAGAAACCTGCACAATGTCAGAAACATAAACATTATGCGACGTTAACGTTTGATATTGCCAAATAGTTTCGTAGATTGCTTGATATGATTATTCTCCAATAAAGCCCGCTTTATTGGAGATTTTTTTATGGGAAAATTGTGAAATTTGTGAACTAGCTCACAGTTTATTAAACTTTTTAACATTATTATTACATTCATAGCGATAACCGCCCCTTATTTAAACAAAAGGAGACTCTATGAAAACATATCAAATGTATATTGATGGTCAATTTGTTACATCTACAAGCGGTCAATTTTTTGACGTAATTAACCCTGCCACTGAAGAAGTGATTGCGTCTGTTACCAAAGGGACTGTAGAAGAAACCCGAGCCGCAATTGATGCTGCAGACAAAGCTCAAAATGCGTGGGAGCAACTGCCTGCGATTGAACGTGCTGGCTATTTAAGAAAAATTGCACATGGCATTCGTGAAAGAACAGAAGAAATTGCAAGGGTAATTTCGTCAGAAATGGGAAAAACTCTACCACTTGCACGAGTGGAAGTGAATTTTACCGCCGATTACATTGATTACATGGCAGAATGGGCAAGACGCTACGAAGGGGAGATTCTCCAAAGTGATCGCTCAAATGAGCATATTTTCATTTATAAAAAAGCAATTGGGGTCACCACAGGCATTCTGCCATGGAATTTCCCTTTCTTTTTAATCGCACGCAAAATGGCACCAGCGTTAGTAACAGGCAATACCATAGTTGTGAAACCAAGCGTAGATTCACCAATTAATGCCATATTATTTGCGGAAATTGTACATGCATCAGGTTTACCAAAGGGCGTATTTAACCTAGTACACGGTGCAGGTGGTGAAATCGGTCAAGAATTAGCAGGCAATCCAAAGGTCGGTTTAGTATCTTTAACAGGTAGCGAACCTGCTGGTCGTAAAGTGATGGAGGCGGCAAGTCGCAATATCACTAAAGTGAATTTGGAATTAGGCGGTAAAGCACCTGCAATTGTATTGGCAGATGCAAATTTAGATTTAGCTGCCAAAGCTATCGTAGCTTCACGTATTATCAATAGTGGACAAGTTTGTAACTGTGCAGAGCGTATTTATGTTCAGTCCGAAGTTAAAGAAGTTTTCACTCAAAAATTAGTGGAACTCATGAAAAAAGTCCGCTTAGGAAACCCGCTTGAAGATGAAACCCTAGATATGGGACCGATGGTAAACAAACAAGGACAATTGCATGCACAGGCGATGGTAGATGAAGCTATCAAAGCAGGAGGGCGTTGCTTACTTGGTGGTCATTCGGTAAAAGGTAAAGGCTATTATTTCGAACCGACAATCATTGATAATGTAACTAATGATATGGCGATTTTACGTCAAGAAATCTTTGCCCCTGTCATTCCGATTGCCACTTTCGAGACCATTGATGAGGTAATTGAGCTCGCCAATGATTGCGAATACGGTTTAACATCTTCGATTTATACTCAAAATATTAATAAAGCAATGAAATTGGTTTCACGCTTGAAATTTGGCGAAACTTACGTGAACCGTGAAAACTTTGAGGCAATGCAAGGTTTCCATGCAGGTTGGCGTAAATCAGGCATTGGCGGTGCAGATGGTAAACACGGTTTAGAAGAATATCTCCAAACTCATGTAGTCTATTTGCAATACGATCAAAATATTTAACCGCTTGCAGCAGCTTTTCGAAGAATATCTCGGGTTTAGATTGTCAATATCGGCGATTTTTTGTATAATTCTACCCCTTTATACTGAATTATCGTGAATACACAAATCGTTGGAGTAACAAATGGCTCGTGTAACCGTTCAAGAAGCTGCTGAAATTATCGGCAACCGTTTTGATTTAATTTTAATTGCGGCACGTCGTGCAAGACAAATCCAGCTTCACACTCGTGAGGCATTAGTGCCAGAAGAAAATGATAAGCCAACTGTGATTGCTTTAAGAGAAATCGAAGAAGGTTTAATCAATGGCGAAATTATGGATCAGTTTGATAACCAACAAGCTGTTAAACAAGACATCGCAGAAAAAGAAGCAATTTCATTCTTAGCAGACGTTCAAGCAAACGCTTAATTAAAATTGATAAATTCCTGAAATGGATAATGGACAATAAGCGATTGAAAGGTTAAATTAACCGTATCAATTGCAATTTATTGTCCATTATCCATTTTTAGTGTTGGGGGTATCGTGTATCTTTTTGAACCATTAGATCGCATAATTCGTCAGTATTTGCCAGCCGATAAAATTGAGCTGGTCAAACGTGCCTTTATTGTTGCCAGAGACGCCCATGAGGGGCAGACTCGCTCAAGCGGTGAACCCTACATTACGCACCCTGTTGCCGTTGCAGGCATTATTGCGGAAATGAAACTCGACCACGAAGCCGTGATGGCGGCGCTTTTACATGATGTAATTGAAGATACGCCTTATACCGAAGAACAACTTGCAGCTGAATTTGGCAAGAACGTTGCCGAAATTGTGCAGGGGGTTTCTAAACTCGATAAATTAAAATTCCGCACTCGCCAAGAAGCACAAGTAGAAAACTTCCGCAAGATGATTTTGGCAATGACCAAAGACATCCGCGTGGTGTTAATCAAACTTGCCGACCGTACTCATAATATGCGAACGCTTGGCTCATTACGTCCAGATAAACGTGTCCGCATTGCGAAAGAAACGCTCGAAATTTACAGCCCTCTCGCCCATCGTTTAGGCATTACACATCTGAAAAATGAGCTGGAAGATCTTTGCTTCAAAGCGATGTACCCGCACCGTTATAACGTGCTGAAAATGGCGATTGAAATGGCACGCGGTACGCGTCAAGACTTGCTTGCAACTATTTCTCACGAGTTAGAAAGTCGTCTCAAAGAAGTGGGGATTCCTGCTCGCATTTACGGTCGAGAAAAGCATCTTTACACCCTTTATCACAAACTTCGCCAACGCGATCAACGTTTCCGTTCGATTTTGGATATCTATGCTTTCCGCGTCGTGGTAGACAATGTGGACAATTGCTACCGAGCATTGGGGCAGGTACACGCTTTGTATAAACCGCGCCCGTATCAAGTGAGAGACTACATCGCTGTACCGAAAAGTAACGGTTATCAATCGATCCACACATCAATGATTGGGCATAAAGGCTTGCCGATTGAAGTGCAAATCCGCACCGAAGAGATGGATCAGATGGCAGAACTTGGTGTTGCTGCATTCTGGCAATATAACGATGAGCAAACTCACGCCACCAGCGTGCAACAAAAAGCGCAAAAATGGCTACAAAGCATCATCGAATTGCAACAAAGTGCAGGCAATGCGGAAGAGTTTATCGAAAGCGTAAAATCAGAGTTGTTCTCAAACGATATTTACGTATTCACACCGAAAGGCAGAATTGTAGAATTGCCAGCAAAATCGACCGCTATTGACTTCGCGTATGCGGTGCATTCAGATATTGGTGATCACTGCGTGGGGGCAATTGTAGATCGCCAGCCATATCCAATTTCGCAGCCGTTGCAATCAGGCCAAACGATTGAAATTGTGACCGAAGAGGGACGTTATCCGCATCCAAGTTGGTTGAATTTTGCAGTAAGTGCGAAAGCACGCTCAAAAATCAAACAAGCTTTAAAACAGCTCGATGCCTTAGACGAAGCCTTAGAAACTGAAGAACCTGAAGAAATTCACGTAGAATTGGTGCTTGAAATCAAAGACCAACCTGGTGTGCTAGCAAGCCTCACCAATACGATTGCATCACTTAATAGCAATATCGGCTCGGTGCAAAGCTACCCAATCGAAAACAGCAATTACCAAGTGAAATTGCAAATTTCAGTTACTGACAACGCTCATCTTTATGTCGTTATTCAACGATTAACCAAGTTGAGTGGCGTAGTGAAAGTCGATAAGCGTTAATCCAATTTTCAAGCGGTTAAATTTGCATAATAATTTACAAAAATGTTGGCAAATTTAACCGCTTTTTATTTCACTAGCGACAAAAACCGCTATAATGGCACGAATTTTTGACATAAAAAGGAACGTTATCAATGTTATATCCAAGCGAAGAATTTTTATATGCACCCGTAGAATGGGTTGACCACAGCGAAGGTTACACCGACATTCGTTATCACAAATCAACCGACGGTATTGCAAAAATCACCATCAATCGCCCAGAAGTGCGTAATGCGTTCCGTCCTCAAACGGTAAAAGAGATGATCCATGCATTTGCCGATGCTCGTTTTGATGAAAAAATTGGCGTAATCGTGCTTACGGGCGAAGGCGAATATGCTTTCTGTGCAGGCGGAGACCAAAAAATTCGTGGCGACTACGGCGGCTATAAAGATGACAGCGGCGTGCATCACTTAAACGTTTTACAATTCCAACGCGACATCCGTACTTGCCCGAAACCAGTTGTAGCAATGGTGGCTGGTTACGCTGTGGGTGGCGGTCACGTGTTACATATGATGTGTGATTTAACCATCGCTGCAGATAATGCGAAATTCGGTCAAACTGGCCCAAAAGTAGGTTCATTCGATGGCGGTTGGGGTGCAAGCTATATGGCTCGCATTGTAGGTCAGAAAAAAGCCCGCGAAATCTGGTTCTTATGCCGTATGTACGATGCGCAACAAGCACTAGATATGGGCTTAGTGAACACCGTTGTGCCTTATGCTGATTTAGAAAAAGAAACCGTGCGTTGGTGTCGTGAAATGTTACAAAATAGCCCAATCGCACTGCGTTGCTTGAAAGCGGCATTAAATGCAGACTGTGATGGTCAGGCTGGTCTTCAAGAATTGGCAGGCAATGCGACAATGTTGTTCTATATGACAGAGGAAGGTCAAGAAGGCCGCAACGCGTTCAACGAAAAACGTGAACCTGATTTCAGTAAATTTAAACGTAATCCGTAATCTCTATTACTTCCTTACAAGCGGTGGCATTTCGTAAATTTCTTGCAAAATCTCACCGCTTTTTCCTTTTGGTTTGAACTATGTCAACGCGTGAAAAAAAGCAAAAAAACAGTCGCTCTCTTTGTTCTCGATTGCTGACCACAGGGCTCAAATTAGGCGTGGTTGGGGCGAGCTTTATAGCAGTTTATGCCATTTATTTGGACGGAAAAATCCGTACCAAAATGAACGGACAAGTCTGGCAATTGCCTGCTGAGGTTTATGCTCGCATCGAAAGTATCACTCTTGAAGAAAATCTCACGCTTGAGCAAACCAAAACCGCCTTACTAGACAACGGCTATCGTCAGGTATCGCAAATTGTTGCCCCTGGCGATTTCAAAATCGAAGGCAATAATATTGTGATGCTACGTCGCGCCTTTCCGTTTCCTGAAAATCCTGAAGCACAGCGTGTTTTACGTTTGCGCTTCCAAGATGACAAGTTGACTTACATCGAAGACTTGGGTGCTCAACGTTTGGTGGAAGAGTTTAGGCTTGACCCAAAACTAATAGCGATGTTGCACTCAGAAAGCGATGAAGAACGCCAAGCGTTGAAATTGCAGCAATATCCGTATTTTCTGATTCAAGCCCTACTTTTAACCGAAGATAAACGCTTTTACCAGCACGATGGTATCAGCCCGATGGGAATTGCTCGTGCGTTAGTAGCGAACTATCAAGCGGGCAAAACGGTGCAGGGGGCAAGTACACTCACTCAACAGTTGGTCAAAAATCTCTTTTTGAGCAGCGAAAAATCACTAAGCCGTAAAATTAACGAAGCCTTGATGTCGCTGATTTTAGACGCACGCTACGACAAAAATCGTATTCTTGAAACCTATTTAAACGAAATTTATTTAGGGCAGAACGGCAGTTATCAAGTGCACGGCTTTGCATTGGCAAGTCAGTTCTATTTTGGGCGGCCAATCCAAGAAATCACCCCCTCACAAATGGCATTATTGGTGGGAATGGTAAAAGGTCCTTCCCTTTATAACCCATGGCGACATCCTGAGGCGGCACTTGAGCGACGCAATGTGGTGCTCAAACTGCTCCAAGAAAATCATGCGATTAGCCAAAGCGACTACGAATTTCTAGTCAAACAACCGCTGGGAGTAAAAGAAAAAGGCACGATTTATCGCCAACAACCTGCCTTTATGCAAGCGTTGAATATGGACTTGAAAAATGAGTTTGGAGAGAACCGCTCTGCTTTGCTTTCTGGCGCGAAAATCTTTACCACGCTTGACCGCAAACAACAGCGTTCTGCTGAGCAAGCAGTGATTAACGGCTTGGAAGAGTTGGAAAATTCAGATAAGAAAATCAAGGACTTGCAAGCCGCGATTGTGGTATCGGAATATCGCACGGGTAAAGTGCGCGCGATTGTGGGCGACCGTTTAACTCAATACGCGGGCTTTAACCGTGCGATCCAAACCAAACGTCAAATCGGCTCATTGGTGAAGCCTTCTATTTATGCGATTGCGTTGTCTGATCCGAAAAATTTCCGTTTGAATACACCAATTGATAACAAACCGATCACCATTACCGTTAAAGGCTCACCACCGTGGTCACCAAAAAACTACGACAAACGCTTTAGTGGCTCGGTGATGTTGATGGATGCACTTGTTCGCTCGCTTAATATTCCAACTGTGAATATCGGGATGAAATTTGGCTTGCGAAAAGTGATTGCAAAGCAAAAAGAGATGGGATGGGACAAAGTGGATATCCCTGCTTACCCATCAATGTTGCTTGGTTCTTACTCAATTTCACCGTATGACGTGACCAAATCTTACCAAGTGCTTGCAAATAATGGCTTGAGAGTGCCATTAACAACTATAGAATCTATCACAGGCTTTAACGGCAAACCGCTTTACCAGCGCAATATTGAAGATGTGAGCAAGCAGGTGCTCCCTGAAGAAGCAACAACACAAACACTTTATGCAATGCAACAGGTAGTTGAACGAGGCACAGCTCGTAGCCTGCAAAGTGAGTTTGCCGACTTGCACTTGGCAGGTAAAACAGGGACAACCAACAACGCGCGCGATACTTGGTTTGTGGGGATTGATGGCGAAAACGTGGCAACGGTATGGCTAGGTAAAGATAACAATGCCGACACGTATTTAACGGGTTCAAGCGGGGCATTGTATGTTTATAAAGAGTATATCCGCCGTGCCTTACCGCTGAAATTTAACTTGCCGAAAATGAAAGATATTCAATGGGTAGGAATTAACAGCTACGGCAGTATTGCTTGTGAAAGCGGGCGACAAATTCCAATGTGGCGTGACCGTGGGCAAACTTATTGCTCCTCTGGTGGCTCAATTGTGGAAGCCCAAAAACCAACGGTGTTAGATGCTCTCTCACTTGGAAAATCTAAAACAGAGAATACCAAGGCGGAAGTTTCCGAAGAACAACAAAGCATTCCATCGGAAGAAATTGCGCCAGTAACCGAATAGATTGAAACCAAAAGCGGTTGATTTTCGTAAGAGATTCGCAAATTCTCTCTTGAAATCAACCGCTTTTTATTTGGCAAAAATACTATCGACCTACTAGCGTCCTAGTAATGAAAAAGCCCGCATTACTGCGGGCTTCTCGTTATTCTAAGAAACTAACAAATTACATTGTTACTTCTTTTGAACCTTGAACTTGAACTTCAACACGACGGTCTGGTGCTAAGCAAGCGATTAATGCTTTACGACCTTTAACTGCATCACAAGTGTTGCCAGTTACTGGGTTAGCTGAACCATAACCTACTGCAGTTACGTTTGCTGCATTTTGACCTTTAGAAACTAAGTAGTTAGCTACTGTTTCTGCACGACGTTGTGAAAGTTTTAAGTTAGCTGCTTGTTTACCAATACGGTCTGCATGGCCGTTTACTTGGATTGCTGGGTTAGCTAAACCTAAAGCGTTGATTTCGTTGTTAGCTGCATCTAAAGCTTGTGCTGCTTCTGGTTTTAAGTTTGCTTTACCGAAAGCGAATAAAACATCAGAGCTGAATGAGAAGTTTTTAGATACTACTTCTGGAGCTGCTGGAGCAACTGGAGCTGCACCTTGACCGAAACGGTAGCTTAAACCTGCAGATACTGAGTGTAAATCTGGGCTGAATGAAGTACCTAAGTTTTGAATATCTGCTGTTTTACGAGCTGCTTTATCTAAATTACCAACACGGTTGATGTATTGGTATTCGATACGTGCTGCTAATTCTGGAAGAATTGCGTACTCAACACCAGCACCTAAAGTTAGAGATGGTTTTAAGTTGTGAGCTTTAACACGTGAATCGTGAGCTATGCTTGATTGTGCGTAGTAGTCGTTACGGATTAACGCAACACCAACTTTACCGTAAACATCTAAGTTAGGTAATACTTCGTAGCTTGGTTTTAAGCTTAAGTGAGCACCATGTGCTGTATGTTTTGCAGCACGTTTTTCTTGGTTGTTGTCACCAGCGAATGTTGTATTACCACGTGCACGACCAAAATAATCGTAACCTAATTCAGCTGCTAAACCAAAGTTATCTTGGTTTAAGATTTGGTAACCACCGAAAACACCGTAAGTTACAGTGTTTTTGTTGATACCGTAACCTCTAGCATTGCCGTGTGCAAATTTAGCGTTTGGTTGGTTTGATTCGAATTGTGTGAAACCATCACGGAAGTTTGCCCAACCAGCTTTAGCACCTGCATAGAAAGTGTTAGCTTGTGGAGCTGCTGTTGCTGCTGCTGATGCAGCTAATACTGCTAATGCAACTAATGATTTTTTCATTTTATGACCCTCTATAATTTGTCATTCCATGTAATAAAATTTTCCAACATAATAAAATGTTGAATCTTAACCACGCCTTTCATCTTCTTTTGATAGAAAGACTAAAGAAGTGAAATGCCGAATATTTTTACTTTATAACATAAAGAAACATAGCCTTCACTCATTCTTGTCCTTGAGAAGATGGGCAAGAATAGGTGATATTATCTTAATAAGTTCAATCAAAATCAATAATTTTCTGTATAAATAGCGTACAAAATCACCTTGATTGATTACTTAGCAATCAATTTGAAGCATATCTCACCAATCTTTTTTCTAATGAAAGCAGATTAAAAAGGTAAAAATACTTTCTATTTGCTTAGGTTTACTAAGACAATTACATTGAAAGCGTGATAAAAATAGGGTTGAATTTATACGATTTCAATACATTAGGGGAATGATTTTTGTATTATTTGTTGGATAAACTGGAAATTCCCTTTGAAATTGAAACTATTTATATACAAAAACACTTCACTTTTATAAAAATATCTCAATTTTCATTCCCCCCATTTCTTGCTAAGATGCAAACGATTTTATCTTTATATAAAGGAACAAAAAATGATTCCTAGACTTGCAAACATTCCAGACCAAAATCCATTAGTTCAGCAATATCTTAACGAACTTACCGAACAGCATTTTTCAGGCGATATTGCTAGCAGCTACGCAGACCGCCTTTCAATGGCAACCGATAACAGTGTATATCAACGCATGCCACAAGCGGTACTTTTTCCGAAATCGGTTACCGATGTGGTGATTCTGACCAAAGTCGCCCAAAAAGAAGCCTATCAAAGCCTCACGTTCACACCCCGCGGCGGTGGCACGGGTACAAATGGGCAGTCGCTCAATAACAATATTATTGTCGATCTCTCCCGCCATATGACCCAAATTTTAGAGCTGAATGTAAAAGAACGCTGGGTTCGCGTGCAAGCAGGCGTGGTCAAAGATCAGCTTAATCAATTCCTCAAACCACACGGTTTATTCTTCTCACCCGAACTTTCTACCAGTAACCGAGCTACGCTAGGCGGGATGATCAACACCGATGCATCAGGGCAAGGCTCGTTGCAATATGGCAAAACGTCCGACCATATCCTGGCAATCAAATCGGTGTTGGTAAATGGCGAAATTCTAGAAACGCAAGCGGTTAAAACCGAGAACTTTTCTACAAACCTTGAGCAACTACCACTTTCTAGTTTAGGCAAAAAATTACATAACGAGGTCTTTAAGCGTTGCAAAACGCTACGCCCGACAGTTCTTAAAGAGTTGCCACAACTGAACCGCTTTATCACAGGCTACGACTTAAAAAATGTCTTCAATAATGATGAAAGCGAATTCAACCTTACCCGTATTCTCACTGGCTCAGAAGGCTCGCTTGCCTTTATTTGCGAAGCCAAACTCAATCTTCTTCCGATTCCGAAATATCGTACGCTGATTAACATCAAATACAACTCGTTCGATGCCGCACTCCGCTCTGCACCAATGATGTTGCAAGCGAAAGCCTTATCGGTCGAAACAGTCGATTCCAAAGTGCTGAATTTGGCAAAACAAGACATCATCTGGCACTCGGTGTCGGATTTAATCACCGAAGAGCCAAACAACCCAATTTTAGGCATTAACATTGTTGAATATGCCTCCAGCGATCTCGAACAAATCGAAACGCAAGTTCAAGCCTTGTGTGCCAGCCTTGATGAAAAAATCGCACAAGGGGAAAGCGGTCTAATTGGCTACCAAATTTGCAAAGAGTTAGACGGCATCGAAAAAATCTACGCAATGCGAAAAAAAGCGGTGGGCTTGCTTGGCAATGCAAAAGGCTGGGCAAAACCGATTCCCTTTGTGGAAGATACCGCTGTGCCGCCTGAAAACCTTGCCGATTACATTACCGAATTTCGTGCTTTATTAGATAGCCACAACCTTGCCTACGGTATGTTCGGGCACGTGGATGCTGGCGTGCTACACGTTCGCCCTGCTTTAGATTTGTGCGATTTAGAGCAGGTCAAAACCTTCAAAGCGATTTCTGATCAAGTTGTTGATCTTACCTATAAATATGGTGGTTTAATCTGGGGCGAACATGGCAAAGGAATGCGCTCCTACTATGGGGAACGTTTCTTCGGCGAAACGCTTTGGAAAGAACTGCGCTACATCAAGCAACTGTTCGATCCGCAAAATCGCCTCAACCCTGGTAAAATCTGCACACCATTAGGTTCTGACGCAGAGCTCTACAAAATCGACGAAGTAATGCGAGCCGATTTCGATCGCCGTATCCCAATTGCAGTGCGTGAAGAATTTAAAGGGGCGATGAATTGTAATGGCAACGGCTTATGCTTTAATTTTGACGTGCACAGCACGATGTGCCCATCGATGAAAATTTCGGGCAACCGCCTCTATTCGCCAAAAGGACGAGCAACGCTCATCCGCGAATGGCTGCGACTACTTGCCGATCAGCAAGTTAACCCTAATGATTTGATTTTTGAAAAACGCTCAAAAGCAGTGAAATTAACCGATTTTATTGCGAAAGTACGTCATTCTTTCAAGAAAACTCAAGAATATGATTTCTCACATGAAGTGAAAGCAGCGATGGATACCTGCCTTGCTTGCAAAGCCTGTGCCAGCCAATGCCCGATTAAAATTGATGTACCGACTTTCCGCTCACAATTTAATGAGCTTTACCACCAGCGCTACCTTCGCCCTGCGAAAGATTACGTGGTGTCAAACTTGGAGTTTATCGCCCCTTTAATGGCGAAAGCCCCGAAATTTTTTAATTTCTTCAGCACCAACCATTTAGCAGAAATCGCCGTCAATAAAACAATTGGAATGACTTACTTACCTGCTCTTTCCACGCCAAACTTGCAAAAGCAATTGGTAGAAATTGGCTATCAAGGCGAAACACTTGAAAATCTTGAAGCTCAACAGGCAAGTGGTCAATTTTCTGCAGAAAACAGCAAAACGGTGCTTATCGTGCAAGACCCGTTCACCACATTCTACGATGCAAAAGTGGTGGCAGATTTCGTTGCCTTTATTCAAAAACTCGGCTTCAAACCCGTGGTCTTGCCATATAAACCAACAGGTAAGGCACAACACATCAAAGGCTTTTTGACTAAATTCGCCAAAACTGCCAAAAATCAAGCGGATTTCTTAAACCGCATCGCCAAACTCGGCTTACCGATGGTGGCAATCGATCCTGCATTAACGCTTCTTTATCGCGATGAATACCGCGATATTTTGAAAGCAGAACGTGGTGATTTCAAAGTGCTACTCGCCCATGAATGGTTGATTGAGCAAATCAAAGTAGGCGTATTAGATAATTGCAAAAAAGCAAAAGAAACCGACCGCTTGCCGTGGCATCTATTCACCCACTGCACCGAAACCACCGAGCTTCCCGCCTCAAGCAAAGAGTGGCAACAGATCTTCGCCCATTTTGGCGAAACGTTGGTAAGCGAGAAAGTAGGTTGCTGCGGAATGGCTGGTACATTTGGGCATGAAACCGCCCACGTAGAGATGTCAAAAGCGATTTACCAACAATCTTGGCAACAAAAACTGAAAAACGCACCGCTTGATCGATGCTTAGCGACAGGCTACTCTTGCCGTTCACAAGTGAAACGAATGGAGCATCAACAGATTAAGCATCCAATACAGGCGCTATTATCCATTATCTAATCGTAGGGTGTGTGAACGCAGTTCACGCACGCTTTGTTTTGCGGGCGTAGGATTTTTCAAATCCATACACCCTACTTTGCAATAAACTCCGAGGAACCCATGACCACCATCTGGAAACAAATCGCTACCCCTGAACAATTAAATCAACTCTGCCAAGGTAATGCTGTTGGACATTTAGGCATTCAATTCACCAAAATTGGCGAAGACTGGTTAGAAGCGGAACTCACCGTGAACGAAAAAACGATGCAACCGTTCGGCGTATTACACGGCGGTATTTCTGCCACGCTTGCTGAAACGGTAGCAAATGCAGGCTCGCTTTTAGTATGCGAGCCGCATCAGATCGCTGTTGGAATGGAATTGAACATCAGTCACTTAAAATCGGTTAAAGCAGGTAAAAAAGCGATTGCCCGAGCCTACCCGCTTAAATTAGGGCGTGAAGTGCACGTGTGGAATATTGAAACCAAAGACGAAGAAGGAAATTTGTGTGCAATAGCACGCTTGTCTACTAAAGTTTTAGATAAGCCAGCAGCATAAAAATCCAAGAAAAGCAGTAAAAGTGAGTTGGATCTACCCGCAACCTATTATAAAATGCTCTTCTTTTATCCATTCACTTTCATTAACAAGAGAAATTCCCTATGAATTCAAATCGTAGTTTACTGGTGATGGGATTGTTATTAGTGTCGTTCCTATTGTTTACGCAATGGCAACAAGATTTCAACCCTGAAATTCAAGCACAGAAACAAACTCAGATCCAAGCTCAACAACAATCTCACGATGTACCTGCATCAAGCACTTCACAGCCCGCTGATGTGGCAAGCGTTAAAGGTAAAACCATCACGGTTGAAAGCGATGTATTACGCTTAACCATTGATACGCTTGGCGGTGACGTGGTGGACTCTGATTTGCTTAAACACAATGCAGAACTTCACTCAAACACACCTTTTGAATTATTACAAGATAACGCTAACCGCGTTTATATTGCTCAAAGTGGCTTAGTGGGTAAAAACGGAATCGATACAGTTTCTGGTCGTCCACAATACCAAACAACTGCGGGAAGCTTCAAATTAGCGAATGGTCAAGATGCGGTAAGCGTGCCTTTAAGTTTTGAAAAAGATGGCGTGCTTTACACCAAAACTTTCACGCTTAAACGTGGTAGCTACAATGTTGATGTAAATTTCAATATTAAAAACGGTACAGCAGAAGCCATTGAAGTACAACCTTACGGTCAGTTAAAACACACCATCGTGGAAAACTCTGGCAACTTAACGATGCCAACTTACACAGGCGGTGCGTACTCTTCTTCAGAAACCAACTATAAAAAATATAGCTTCCAAGATATGGAAAAAGCGGGTTTATCTGTTGAAACCAACACAGGTTGGATTGCAGTATTGCAACACTATTTCGTGTCTGCGTGGATTCCTACTCAAGACCAAGCGATGACCTTATTCACTCGCGTATCTGATGACAAACGTTTTGCCACTATCGGCTATCGTGGTGCGGTAACAACCGTTGCCCCGAATACAGAAGCGAGCATAAACACTCATTTATGGACGGGTCCGAAAGATCAAAAAGAGATGGCTGAAACCGCAAACCACTTAGATTTAACCGCAGATTACGGCTGGGCGTGGTTCATTGCGAAGCCATTATTCTGGTTATTAACCACTATCCAAAAAGCTGTGTCTAACTGGGGTATTGCGATTATCTTAGTGACCATCGTGGTGAAATCAATTCTTTACCCATTAACCAAAGCACAATACACCTCAATGGCAAAAATGCGTATGTTACAGCCGAAAATCCAAGAGATGCGTGAGCGTTTCGGGGATGATCGCCAACGTATGAGCCAAGAGATGATGAAGCTTTACAAAGAAGAGAAAGTAAACCCAATGGGCGGTTGCTTACCAATCTTAATCCAGATGCCAATTTTCATCGCATTATATTGGACATTTATGGAAGCAGTGGAATTACGCCACGCACCATTCTTTGGCTGGATTCAAGACTTATCAGCACAAGACCCATACTACATTTTCCCAATTTTAATGGGTGCTTCAATGTTCTTGTTGCAAAAAATGTCGCCAACACCAGTGGCAGACCCAATGCAACAAAAAGTGATGACCTTTATGCCAGTGATCTTCACGGTATTCTTCCTATTCTTCCCAGCAGGTTTAGTACTTTACTGGCTAACCTCGAACTGTATTACCCTGTTCCAACAATGGTGGATTTATCGCCAATTAGAGAAAAAAGGGTTACATTCACGTAAGAAAAAATAATTGATAAAAAGCACGCACAAGCGTGCTTTTTTATTGTGATGGAAATGCTGCTATAATCAGGCATCTGCAATGCGATACCTCCCTTACCCCTTGTGGGAGAGAGTAAATTATTAGAATATCATTCTTCTACGACCAAGCGGTCAAGTTCGCAAAACCTTTTACCAAATCGATCGCTTTCAACCAAAGGAACAACAATGAAAGAAACAATTGTCGCCCAAGCCACCCCAATTGGTCGCGGGGGCGTGGGGATTTTACGCATCTCGGGGCCTCTTGCAAGCACCGTCGCCCAAGAAGTACTTGGCAAAGAACTCAAACCTCGCCTAGCAAATTACTTGCCATTCAAGGATAGCGATGGCACGGTATTAGACCAAGGCATCGCCCTCTTCTTCAAAGCCCCTAATTCCTTCACGGGCGAAGACGTGCTTGAACTACAAGGGCACGGGGGGCAAGTAATTTTAGATATTTTGCTCAAACGCATTCTCGAAATCAAAGGCGTACGCATTGCCCGTGCGGGCGAATTCTCTGAGCAAGCATTTTTAAACGACAAACTCGACCTTGCTCAAGCTGAAGCGATTGCCGATTTAATTGACGCCACCAGCGAACAAGCTGCTCGCTCAGCACTGAAATCTCTACAAGGCGAATTTTCAACTAAAATCAACCGCTTGGTGGATAGCGTAATTTACCTCCGCACCTACGTGGAAGCGGCAATCGACTTCCCTGATGAAGAAATCGACTTCCTTGCAGATGGCAAAATTGAAGGGCATTTGAACGACATCATTTCACAGCTCAGCCAAGTTCGCCAAGAAGCAAAACAAGGGGCGATTTTACGAGAGGGGATGAAAGTGGTCATTGCAGGTCGCCCAAATGCGGGGAAATCTAGCTTACTCAATGCCTTGGCAGGACGCGAAGCCGCTATCGTGACCGACATTGCAGGCACAACCCGTGATGTGTTGCGTGAGCATATCCATATCGATGGAATGCCGCTGCATATTATCGATACTGCGGGTTTGCGTGATGCTAGCGATGAAGTGGAACGCATCGGGATTCAACGTGCGTGGAACGAAATCGAGCAAGCTGACCACGTCTTATTGATGATCGATAGCACCGAGCAAAAAGCGGACGATTTCAAAACCGAATGGGCGGACTTCTTAGTAAAATTACCGCAAAATATGCCGATTACCGTCATTCGTAACAAGGTCGATTTATCAGGCGAAATGGAGGGCTTAGAAGAAAAAAATGGAGAAAAAGATGGCTTCACACTTATTCGTTTATCGGCTCAAACTAAAGTGGGCGTAGATTTATTACGAGATCATCTGAAAAAATCAATGGGCTACCAAAGCACGACTGAAGGCGGTTTCCTTGCCCGTCGCCGTCACTTGCAAGCACTTGAGTCTGCCGCAGAGCATCTGGAAATGGGGCACGTGCAACTCACCCAATTCCATGCAGGCGAATTGCTCGCCGAAGAGTTACGTATGGTGCAAAACGCGTTAAGCGAAATCACAGGGCAATTTACCTCAGATGATTTACTTGGCAATATTTTTAGCTCGTTTTGTATTGGAAAATAATTCAATTGTAGGGGCAAATTACATTTGCCCCAAATTGTTGGTATATTAGGGCAAATATAATTTGCTCCTACATTTTCATATGCGTTCTTATTTACAAACCCAGCTCATCCAGCATCTTCCCGCCCAACAAAACTTCCTCATCGCCCTCAGCGGTGGAGTAGATTCTGTAGTGTTGCTGCATCTTTTTTCCACACTGAACTTAAACCTTCGTGCCGTTCACATTCATCACGGCTTAAGCCCCAATGCTGATCAATGGGCAACCTTCTGCGAACAGCTTTGCAAGCGGTGGAATATTCCCTTTATTTTGCAAAAAGTAACAGTAAGCGGGAAAAAAGGCGTTGAGGCTTCCGCTCGTGAAGCTCGCTATCAAGCCATTCGAGAAGTGTTGCAACCAAATGAAGTGGTCGTTACCGCACATCATTTGGACGATCAAGCGGAAACCTTTTTCCTTGCACTCAAGCGTGGTGCAGGTTTAAAAGGACTCTCTGCAATGCACGCGGTCAGTTTTTCGCAAAACTTTGCGATTTTCCGACCGCTATTAAACATCAGTAAAGTAGAGATTTTGGCGTATGCCAATACACATCAATTGGCGTGGGTGGAGGATGAGAGTAATCAATCAAACGCTTACGACCGCAATTTTCTACGAAATGCATTATTACCTCAAATGGAAAAGCAATGGGCGGGGTTTTCTCGTAATGTTGCTCGAGCTTGCCAGCATTTAGCCAGCGAACAGCGCTTGCTGAATGAATTATTAGCCGAGAGTTTAGCTCACTATATTGATACTGAAGCGAAAACACTCGCCATTCACGACTTTCCCCAATTTTCACACGAAAAACAAGCCGCTCTTCTTCGCCTTTGGTTGGAAAAATCAGGCTTGTTAATGCCAACATCAGCCCAATTACAACAGCTCATGGAGCGTGTAGTTTTGGCACAAGAAGATAAAAATCCGCAATTAAAATTGGGAAAATGGATTATTCGTCGTTATCAACAAAAGCTTTTTATTACTGAAGAATTGAGCAAGATCGCTCCCTTTTTACAACAAATCAAGCAAAATGAATGCATTACACTGCCTTATCAATTAGGCGAAATTCAACATCTTAGTAATGAACTGATTTACCAAAAAACAGGAAAAAGTGACCGCTTGCCGATTCCATTCGATCATCAAAATTCACCTCTAACCATTCAAATAGGATTTTCAGGCAAAGTGCAGGAATATGGCAAAAACCATCAGGAAGAGATAAAAAAAATCTGGCAAAAGCACCAGATTCCTGTGTGGTTGAGAGATAGGGTGCCTCTTGTATTTAACAAAAATATTCTATTAGGCTTACTCTATCCCCGCGGATGATATTTTTCATGCAATGATTTCAAACGAGCTTTTGCCACGTGGGTATAAATTTGGGTAGTGGATAAATCACTGTGTCCAAGTAACATCTGCACCACGCGTAAATCCGCACCGTGATTGACTAAATGGGTCGCAAAGGCGTGGCGTAACACGTGCGGCGATAATTTCTCACTCTCAATGCCTGCCAATTGAGCGTAATACTTAATGCGATGCCAGAAAGTTTGGCGTGTCATTTGTGTTCCACGTTTACTTGGAAACACTACATTTGATTGCTGATGATTCAATAAAATCGGACGAGCTTGTTGGAAATACTCTTGAATCCAATAAATGGCTTCTTCTCCCATCGGCACTAATCGCTCTTTATCACCTTTACCGATAATCCGTACCACGCCTTGTCGCAAGCTCATATTTTCCGTAGTCAGTGAAACCAATTCTGTAACTCGAAGCCCCGTTGCATAAAGCAGCTCCAACATCGCCTTGTCTCGCAGTTCAATCGGGTCAAGTGTATTCGGCACATTGAGCAAATCCATTACTTGTTCTTCATTTAATGATTTTGGTAGACGAGTTGGCTTACGAAATGATTCTAATGTAGCTGTTGGATCATCCTTGCGGTAATTCTCAAGATATAAAAAGCGGAAAAATTTACGCAAGCAACTCAGCATTCGCAGAGAACTGCTCGCCTTATAACCTTGGTCAATACGAAAACCGAGAAAATCTTGGAGTTTACTATGATCTACCATTAAAAATTCGCGAGGCGAATCAAGCCAATCGGTAAATTGAGCAAGATCCAAGCGGTAAGATTCTATTGTATTTTGCGATAACCCGTATTCTTGCCAGAGTTGATCGAGAAATTGTTCAATAATGCTGTCGAGGGGTTTCATAGGATCATTTTCTCAATATAGCAAAAAGGCGTACCTTTCGATACGCCTTCTCTTGTGAAGCTTTGACTAAACCATCAATTATTTGATGATTTTAGCAACAACGCCCGCACCTACTGTACGACCACCTTCACGGATCGCGAAACGTAAACCTTCGTCCATCGCGATTGGGTGGATTAATGATACTGTCATTTTGATGTTATCGCCTGGCATTACCATTTCTACGCCTTCTGGTAATTCGATTGTACCAGTTACGTCAGTTGTACGGAAGTAGAATTGTGGACGGTAACCTTTGAAGAATGGAGTGTGACGACCACCTTCTTCTTTTGATAATACGTACACTTCTGATTCGAAGTCTGTGTGTGGTGTAATTGTACCTGGTTTCGCTAATACTTGACCACGTTCGATTTCTTCACGTTTTGTACCACGTAATAATGCACCAACGTTTTCACCCGCACGACCTTCGTCTAATAATTTACGGAACATTTCCACGCCAGTTACTGTTGTTTTCGTAGTGTCTTTGATACCTACGATTTCAACTTCTTCACCCGCTTTGATGATACCACGCTCAACACGACCTGTTACTACTGTACCACGACCTGAGATTGAGAATACGTCTTCGATTGGTAATAAGAATGGTTTATCAATCGCACGCTCTGGCTCTGGGATGTATGTATCTAAGTGGTTTGCTAATTCAAGAATTTTTTCTTCCCACTCTGCTACGCCGTTTAACGCTTGTAACGCTGAACCACGTACTACTGGCGTGTCATCACCTGGGAAGTCGTATTGTGAAAGAAGTTCACGCACTTCCATTTCCACTAATTCTAATAATTCTTCATCGTCAACCATATCGCATTTGTTTAAGAATACGATGATGTATGGAACACCTACTTGGCGACCTAATAAGATGTGCTCACGAGTTTGTGGCATAGGACCGTCTGTTGCTGCCACTACTAAGATAGCACCGTCCATTTGTGCCGCACCAGTAATCATGTTTTTAACGTAGTCCGCGTGTCCTGGGCAGTCAACGTGTGCATAGTGGCGAGTTGCTGTATCATACTCAACGTGTGAAGTGTTGATGGTGATACCACGCGCTTTTTCTTCTGGCGCGTTATCGATTTGGTCGAATGCACGAGCTGCACCACCGAAGTGTTTCGCTAATACAGTTGTGATTGCAGCTGTTAAAGTTGTTTTACCATGGTCAACGTGACCGATTGTACCCACGTTTACATGGGGTTTTGTACGTTCAAATTTTTCTTTAGACACTTTGATAGTTTCCTAAAATATGAGCCATAACCTTATGCTATGGCTCGGGTTGAAATAACGATTTATCTAATTATTTAGATTTACGTGCTTCAATGATTGCATCAGCAACGTTTTTCGGAGCTTCAGCATATTTTAATGGTTCCATTGAGTATGATGCACGACCTTGAGTTTGTGAACGAAGGTCTGTTGCATAACCAAACATTTCTGATAATGGAACTTCAGCATTGATCTTAACAACGAATTCTGTTGCTTCTTGACCATTTACCATTGCACGACGACGGCTTAAGTCACCGATTACATCACCCACGTAGTCTGGTGGAGTTTCCACTTCAACTTTCATGATCGGCTCAAGTAATACTGGGTTTGCTTTTGCAAATGCTGCTTTAAATGCTAATGACGCTGCAAGTTTAAACGCTAACTCAGATGAGTCCACATCGTGGTATGAACCGAAGTGTAAACGTACGCCGATGTCTTCTACTGGGTAACCCGCTAATGGACCAGATTTAAGTTGTTCTTGGATACCTTTATCAACTGCAGGGATATATTCACCAGGAATTACACCACCTTTGATTTCGTTCACGAATTCGTAACCAGGACCTTCTGGATCTAATGGGTATAAGTCGATCACAACGTGACCATATTGACCGCGACCACCAGATTGTTTTGCGTGTTTACCTTCCACATCATTAACACGAGTGCGGATTGTTTCACGGTAAGATACTTGTGGTTTACCGATATTTGCTTCCACTTTGAACTCACGTTTCATACGGTCAACGATGATGTCCAAGTGTAACTCACCCATACCAGAGATGATAGTTTCGCCAGATTCTTCATCAGTGTGAACACGGAATGAAGGGTCTTCTTGTGCTAAACGACCTAATGCTAAGCCCATTTTTTCTTGGTCAGCTTTAGTTTTTGGTTCTACCGCAACAGAGATTACTGGCTCTGGGAATTCCATACGCTCAAGAATGATTGGCGCATCTAATGCACATAATGTGTCACCAGTACCTACATCTTTTAAGCCGATTGCTGCAGCGATGTCACCCGCACGAACTTCTTTGATCTCTTCACGTTTGTTAGCGTGCATCTGTACGATACGACCGAAACGCTCACGTTTTTGTTTAACTGAGTTATAAACAGTATCACCAGAGTTAATCACACCTGAGTACACACGGAAGAACGTTAAGTTACCTACGAATGGGTCAGTTGCAATTTTGAATGCTAACGATGCAAATGGTTCATCATCGCTTGCGTGACGCTCACCTTCAGTTTCGTCTTCGTTGATACCTTTAATTGCTGGGATATCAGTTGGTGCTGGTAAGTAGTCGATTACCGCATCAAGCATTGCTTGAACACCTTTGTTTTTGAATGCAGAACCACAGCAAACTGGGATGACTTCACCTGCTAATACACGTTGACGTAATGCAGTTCTGATTTCTTCTTCAGTTAATTCTTCACCAGAGAAGAATTTGTCCATTAACTCTTCAGATGCTTCAGCTGCTGCTTCAACAAGGTTGTTACGCCATTCTTCACACGCTTCTAACATATCCGCTGGGATATCTTCGTATGTGAATGTCATACCTTGGTCAGCTTCGTTCCAGTTGATTGCTTTCATTTTGATTAAGTCAACCACACCTTTGAAGTTTTCTTCTGCACCAATTGGAAGTTGGAGAGGAACTGAGTTACCACCTAAACGAGTTTTAATTTGCTCAACAACACGTAGGAAGTTTGCACCAGTACGGTCCATTTTGTTTACGAACGCGATACGTGGTACAGCATATTTATTCGCTTGACGCCATACAGTTTCTGATTGAGGTTGAACACCACCTACCGCACAGTAAACCATTACCGCACCATCAAGAACACGCATTGAACGTTCTACTTCGATAGTGAAGTCTACGTGCCCTGGAGTATCGATAACGTTGATACGGTGTTGTTGATATTGTTGTGACATACCAGACCAGAATGCTGTTGTTGCAGCAGAAGTGATGGTAATACCACGTTCTTGTTCTTGTTCCATCCAGTCCATAGTTGCAGCACCATCGTGAACTTCACCGATTTTGTGACTTACACCTGTATAGAATAGAATACGCTCAGAGGTAGTTGTTTTACCTGCGTCGATATGAGCACTGATACCGATGTTACGATATCGCTCAATAGGAGTTACACGAGCCATTTTTATTTATTACCTTGTTTGGGGTTTAAATTCTTAATAATGGTAAGGCTTCACCTAAAAAATTCGAGATGAAGCCTAGCAATTTCGTTTTAAAGCAACGATTACCAACGGAAGTGTGCAAACGCTTTGTTCGCTTCAGCCATACGGTGAACGTCTTCACGTTTTTTCACTGCTGAGCCTTTGTTGTCAGCTGCATCTGTTAATTCGTTTGCTAAACGTAATGCCATTGATTTGTCACCACGTTTACGAGCTGCTTCAATTACCCAACGCATTGCTAATGCATTACGACGAGTTGGACGAACTTCAACTGGAACTTGGTAAGTTGAACCACCCACACGGCGTGATTTAACTTCAACAGTTGGACGTACATTTTCAAGTGCAGCATCAAAAGCTTCTAAAGCATCTTTACCTGTACGTTGTGCAAGAGTTTCTAAAGCACCGTAAACAATAGCTTCAGCTGTAGATTTTTTACCATCAACCATTAAAACGTTGATGAATTTTGCAAGTAATTCAGAACCGAACTTTGGATCTGGAAGAATTTTGCGAGGTTCAATACGACGACGACGTGGCATTGTAAATACTCCGTTTATATATATTCAGGATATTCCAAAACTCATCTATAGTGCTAAGCACGATTGACTGGAGTTTATGGTATAAATTTAAAAATTTAGACGTTTGGCCTTACTTAACGGAGATCCATTAAGATTTAGGACGTTTAACGCCGTATTTAGAACGACCTTGTTTACGGTCTTTAACGCCAGCACAGTCTAATGCACCGCGTACAGTGTGGTAACGCACACCTGGTAAGTCTTTAACACGACCACCACGGATTAACACAACACTGTGTTCTTGAAGGTTGTGACCTTCACCACCGATGTATGAAGTTACTTCAAAACCGTTAGTTAAACGAATACGGCAAACTTTACGTAATGCAGAGTTTGGTTTTTTAGGTGTAGTAGTGTATACACGAGTACACACGCCACGTTTCTGCGGGCAAGCCTCTAATGCAGGAACGTTGCTTTTTACAACCTTTTTCACACGCGGTTTGCGTACTAATTGGTTGATAGTTGCCATTTAAAAGCTCCAGTTAAAATTATTAAAAATAAAATTAAAAAATCCTTCCCCTATGGAAAGGACGGTAAATTGTAGTGCGATGCTGGCTAAATGTCAAGCATTGTGAGAAGTCTGCGAGCAGTCTATTTTTCTAGTTGTTTTGCATTTTCTAACAGGGCAATCACTTTCTTTAATGCTTCAATTTCGCTTTCTTTTGCACTCAATAGTTGCTTTAATTTCTCATTTTCTAGTGAAAGTTTTTCATTCGTGCCGAAATAGTTGCTGTAATTGGAATGGTTGTCAACATTCGTAAATAATACAAATCGTTCGTTATCATCTAATAGCTGAGCCACGTTCACATTAAAAACCTGAGCAATTTGTTTTAATTTTTCTACGCTCACATTAGTTTGCCCACGTTCAATCTTCGCATAGCCTGTCGTGGACATACCTAATTTCTCCGCCACTTCTTCCTGCGTCCATTGGTTCATTTCACGTATAATTTTGATCTTTTCTGATGATCCCATAACCGATCCTATTAGTCATATTTTCACTCTCTAAGCGTAGCAAATTGCTCTTTGAGTATCTGGATTAAATTTGTACTAAATATAACATAGCAAACCTCTACAGACCAATTTTCATAAGGAAATTAAGATGAAAAAACTTCCTCTTATTGCTTTGTTGGCAATCTCTTTAACGGGGTGTACATATAAATCAGCAGAATATTCTCTACTGAGTAATAAAAACATTGATATTACACACACCAAAAACCTTATTCGTGGAGATCTTGTTTCTGGAGTTAACGCTTCTCCAGTTATCGGTATTTTTGGTGGACATACAGATACCAATAGTGCATTACATGAAGCAATTAATAAAGACAAATGCACGGTTGCATTAACTGATGTTTCTATCACAGATCAAGAGCTTTGGCTGGTTGCTATCGGTTTTAATAGCACAAAAGTAGAAGGACGTCAGTTAATTGATAATTCATTACCTGGTTGTGAAAATAGACGTTACTAAGGAATTTAAAATGAAAAAAATCATTACATTATTATTTATTAGCTCAATGCTTGCAGCTTGTACGACAACTCCTATTTCTAGCCCAACGATTGCAAGCACTAAAAACTATGATCTTTATAATAAGAATTTGATATTAGGCAAAAAAGTAACAGGAAAACCTCGCCATGGAGGAGTCCATGACGGTGCTTATCAAGAATCAATTGATCACGCGATTTCTCGCAATCCTTGTACTGTAGCTTTAATCAATGTCAAAGATTTAGGTATGGGGGAGATCGAAGGTACCGAAGTTATCGATCCAACATTAGGCAACTGTGCTAAATAATTTCCTATAAAAATAGCGATACTTTAAAAAGTATCGCTATTTTCTACTTATAACTCATTCTCCAACACCTGCAACACACGATACGGCAAAATATTCTCCATGCCATTCCCTATTAAACAATGCTGATTTTTGCCATAAGCCCCAATCAATTTCGGATCGGTGGCTCCGTATAAAATCACGTTTGGCTTATCCAATGCGGCGGTTAAATGGCTTAAGCCTGTATCAACCGACACTACCACTTTTGCATTGGCGATCTCTTGTGCCAGCTCTGCTAGCGTTAATTTAGGCAAGACTACCGCGTCAGCCGAGACTTTCGCTAACCGCTCGGCACGGGCTTTTTCTTCCGCATTTCCCCAAGGCAGATGCACGCTCAAGCCTTGCATCGTCACTGAACGGATTAACTCTTCCCAATATGCTTCTTTCCAATGCTTGTCTGCTCGTGTGGTTGCGTGAATTGCCACCATATAAGCGGTCGGACTTTTCGGCTGTTTCACAAAATGAGAGGCAATGCCGTAATCGCCAATAGTTTGCGGTAATGCATAGCCTAAGGCTTCGGCAAAGAGTTGGCGAATACGCTCCACGGCATGCTGTTGATACGCAATCGAAAAGGTTTTGTCGTAAAACCAGCTACTCAACCCTTCACGGACGGAATGTTTATCGTAACCATATTTCGTGCCTCGCGCCTGTTTGGTCACCAACACCGCACTTTTAATCAAGCCTTGGGCATCAATCACGGCATCATATTCTTCTGTTCGAAGTGCTTTCACATAGGATTGCCATTCTTGCCATGTTTGGCGATTCAGCAAATTTTTCCGCCAACGGCGAATGGCAACAGGAATCACCCGATTAACCGCTGAATGCCAGCAGGGAATTTCCGCAAATGCCTCTTCCACTACCCAATCAAATTGAATATTCGGAATCGCTTTCTGGGCATCGGTCAGGGCGGGCAAGGTGTGAATCACATCTCCCATGGAAGAGGTTTTAACGATGAGAACTTTCATTATTGTTATTTTGCAAGCGGTTAAAAATTGCAAAACATTTGCAAAATTAGACCGCTATGCTCACTATTTTTTATTATCTAAAAGTATATTGGCAATTGTTGCACCACCAGGTACGATTGAGCCCGCAACCTCTGAAACCACATCTTTTAAGAGTGATTTCATTTTCTCCTGATTCGCCTTTTGGCTAAACCAAGAAGTACCGTTATCAATCACTTTTCCTGTTAAACCATCGACTTCAATAATTGCAGTTCTATTATCTTTTTTATGACGATACTCGAAAGCAAACACAGGGCGGAAGTAAATTTCTAAGCATTCAATCACCGTTTTTTCATCTAAAGTTGGAGCATTGATAATCGTTGTTTCTAACAACTTCTGACGAGCACGTTGCATTAACCCAGATTGCAGTAAGCTAGGCTCAATTACTTCTGACTCTAAAGGTTTACTTCTATATTTCGGCTCTTTCAGATATGCTTGAAGTAAAGACTCATTAACATGCGAACGCTCCATACCGTCAATTACACTAGAAAAAACGATATCTCGCTGGCAAATTTCCTTAACATTAAACGAGATATAACTAGTTTGAATGTTCATATTCTGCGGGGTATTTACTTTAATTTCTTCGCTTGCATCTTCAATCAGCACAGATTTCGCATCTGGATTTTCAACATTTGTGCGATAGTTTTGCACCAATTCATAATTGATAATACGCTTCACTTCAATTTTCCAGAAAGGTTCTAATCGACGTTCGGAACGAATAAGTTCAATATCTTCATCTTTATTTAAAAGTTTAGAACTTTTTACAGCTAATGATTTAAATGATGCGACTTTCGCCAAGCCTGATAATGTACTTGAGAATGCACTATTTTTATGCTGTTCTGCCGCATCTTTGGCTAAATGCTCTGGATAGAAGTCCTCAAATTCATAAGCAGGCACTTCAACGTGTTCTAGACTTAATACTTCGTTCATTATGTTCTCCCAAAAGATAAACGTTGCAAATTATCGGTAAACTCCAATCGCTTGGTATCTACGGATTGAGTTTTTGTAATAACTTTTCCATCACCATTTCAGGCTGAATATCAATTAAACTTTGATGATACCCTTCTGCTGCTTCGCCTTTACGGATTTTAATCAGGCCGCCTTCAATAAGCCGAATGACTTCGGCATTCGAAGAAAGAGGTGGAGTATAAGCGGGACTAGTTGGTCCATACAACGCAATCAACGGCTTGTTTAAGGCGGCGGCAATATGCATTAAGCCGCTATCGTTGCTGACTACCGCGGCACAATCGGCAATTAAATCTACCGCTTGATTGAGATCGGTTAAACCCGCCAAATTCAAGCAATAAGACTGTAAGTTTTCAGGTAAACTTTGACGAATTTGCTCACCAGCTTCTTGATCTTTTTTCGAACCGAATAACTGAACGGAATAACCTTTTTCAATCAGCATTTCCGCCAATTTTGCATAGTGATAATGTGGCCAACGTTTTGCGGGTCCAAACTCTGCTCCTGGGCAAAAACCAATCGTATGGCGATTTTCCGCTTGGTTTAGCAACTGTGAGAATTTTGCTTTTGTTGCCTCAATTTCGACCGCTTGTGTTTGCAGGTGAGGATAAAGCAGCGGTAAATTTTGTGCCGTTGGTACTTGCCCCTTTTCAAAGGATAACGCTACATAGCGTTGCACCATCATAGGGTAGTCATTTTTATTGGCTCGCAAATCATTAAGCAAACCATAGCGGAATTCCCCTTTCCAGCCTCGTCTTACAGGGATCTTGGCAAAAAATGGAATGAGTGCCGATTTAAATGAATTCGGCAGTATAATTGCCATATCATATTGATTTCTCAGCGATTTTCCTAAACGATAACGTTCCACTAAACGAAAAGCACCGTGTCCAATCGGCATAGAAATAGCTTTGTGCACCTCTGGCATTCTTGCCAACAATGGACGACACCAATCGGGTGCCATTACATCAATTTGGCAATCTGGATATTGCACCTTGAGTTGCTGATAAAGGGCGTGCGACATCATCATATCGCCCACCCACGAAGGGCCAATCACTAAAATATTCATTTTTTCTCTTAAATTTAACCGCTTATTTAATGCTTAACGTTGCTTAATGCACTCTTTCGCAAGGACTTTTTTGTTATTATCATAGAGCTCTGCTACCCCAGAACTCATTTCCCACCATACCCAACGAATATTGCTATATTTCTTGCCGTTTTTTGTGACTGTTGGCGAAAGTGTATGGGTCGCGTCCATAAAGGTAACGCTAATGCTGTTCTTTTTACCTTTAGTTTTCAATATGCGAACTTCTTTATCATCTTGACACAAATAAAGGTTCATCGCTTGGCTTTTAACCACACTACGTTGAGCAATTTCTTTAACTTGCTCCGCATTGTCACTATTCGTTTGCTGAACTTGCTGCACCTGCTCAACAGGCGAAACAGCAACTTTTGTGCAACCCGAAATTAGCAATAATGTCGATATCAATAGGCTAATATTAAGCTTTAAAGACATATTTTTCCCTTTTATAACAAAAGAGCAACGTGTTGGCGTTGCTCTTTAACATTATTATTTAAAGCGATAAGTGCCATCTGCTTGGCGAGTAAATTTACCGCCTGAACCGATAGTCATTTCTACTACACGGTTATTTTTATCTAAACGCACGGTTACCTTTTCATTTACTTTTAGACTGCTCACTTTGTTATTCACTTTGCTCATTGCGTTCACATCAGAAATATTGAGCTGATTATCACGGAATACTTGCATTAATGAAACGCCTTTAGGCACGCTTAATGTTTTGCTTGATGTAACCACATTTTGGCTTTTTGCAGCTTCTGTTTTTGCTGCTAATGAAGGAGCTGGTGTGGCTTTCTCTACAACTGGCTTACCCGTTTCAACATTTTTTACTAAACGATCTAACTGAGCATTTTGTGATTTCTTAGTATCAAACTCTGCTTTCGTTACCGCCTTAACCTTTGGTTGAGCATTTACTTGTTTATTATTTGCATTATGAGATGCTTTTAATTTCTCAACTTTTGGTTGAACAACTTGAGCTGTTGGTGTTTCAGGTTGATATACTACACCGCCTTGAGTCGCAGGTTTTTCAGTGACAACCATCATTGGTTGAGACTGACTTGCTTGCAATGTTGATTGTGGTTGAGCAAGTTCATTTGCCACAGGTTGAACAGGCTGCGGCTCTGCTGTTTTCTCTACTGGAGAAACGACTTGTTGAGCTGGCTGCTGTGTTTGTTGTTCCAACTGAGCTTGTTGCTGATTTTGTTGTTGAGCTAAAGCTTCTTGCTGTGCTTGAGCTTGTGCTTTTGCCTCGGCCTCTTGACGTTGAGCTTCTGCCTCATCTACAGGGCGGAATTCAATAGGTAAACTACCACTCTGTTGAGATTGTAATTCTTCAACAGTCTCTGGTGTACTTGGTTTTAGCCAGAAGAAAATTGCCCCTAAAACTGCAGCCAATAAAGCAACGATACCTAAACGGCGATGTTTTGATGACTTCTCTTTCACAGAATTTTCTAATGTTACTTTTTCTGTTGAAGCGGTTGGGATAACACGCTCTGCCGCATTAATTGCAACTTTTGCTGTTTCTTTTGCAACAAACTTAACTTCTTCAGTTTTCTCTTCAGTTTGTTCGTTTGCCGTTTGACTAGCCTGAGCAGTTTCGATTTCTGCATTTTTATCTTCTGTAGTAAATGCTAAGCCTGCTGGTTTTACTGCTTCTCCGCCATCCATTTTAGGTAATTCTGATTTTACAGAGCTTGATGGTTTAATGACAGGTGTAAATGTATGCCCTGGCGATTGCGTTGTATGTAATGAAGGTGCGATACTTTTTGTATTATTTTCCCCAAAAGTTGGTTCTTTGCGTTCGTTCTGATTCATATTAAATTCCATAAATTAAAAATAAAAATTTTTGCTATTTTAAAGGATTTCTAGCTTATCAGCACGATTTTTCAAAAAATTTTCACATTTCTTTTCACTTAATCAAGCAATTCGCTCTATTTTGCAAATTTCTCGCAAAAATCAACCGCTTTACTCTATTTTTTCGAGCACGCTCGAAAAATTCATTTTTGCTCGTTGCAGGCTTTTTCAACCCTCTGTATCTTTCCTTCGGTTCATTTTTCTGACCATTTTATCTACAAGAGGACTTTATGAAAAAAATCAACACTTTTGCAACATCTCTTATGATTGGCTTATTCTCAACTGCAGTATTTGCCAATGAAGTCACAACACAGCCAGCAGTGCAACCTGTTCAAACCACCGTTGTAACCGCACCTGCTGCCTCTACAGCACCTGTTAGTATTCAACAAGTTGCTGTCGATCCGAATGCCGTCAACATTAACACTGCATCAGCAGCAGAAATTCAAGACAAACTGGTTGGCATCGGAGCGAAAAAAGCCCAAGCTATTGTTGACTACCGCACGAAAAACGGTGCTTTCCTAAGCATTGAGCAATTAAAAGAAGTTTCAGGCATTGGTGCTGCGACACTTGAGAAAAACCGCTCACGTATCGTTTTATAAGCATTTCTCGGATTTGTTGAACCGAGCAGAATTGGGTGGGTTGTGTCTATGAGGATTAAAGAGGGCTCAACTCACGTTCGGTTCAACAACCTTTTACATATTTGGTCTCAACCGCTTTTCTGTTATAATCGCCCATTTTCAAAACAACAGAAAGGATAATGTTATGGCACTTAAAGCCTATCCAACCTCAACTTACTGGCAACGCATAAAGATTGCCTGTCACTATCTTTTACCTCAACTTTCCATTACCCGTGCAGCAGGCTGGCTTGCTCAACAAAAATGGGGATCAGTGACTCATTTCATCATCAAACTATTTGCCAAACAATATCACGTAAATTTAAGTGAAGCGGAAAAAACAGCACCTTCAGATTACGCCACCTTTAACGAGTTTTTTATCCGCCCATTAAAAGCGGGGGCTCGCCCTATCGTAGAAGGCGAAAATACCATTGCTTTACCTGCGGATGGCCGTGTAAGTGAATATGGTAGCATCGTAGAAAATCAACTTATTCAAGCAAAAGGACATTTCTTCACGCTTGAAACCTTGCTTGCCAGAGATCTGGAAATGGCAGAAAAATTCAAAAATGGCAATTTTATTACCACTTATTTATCGCCAAGCGATTACCACCGAGTGCATATGCCGTGTGATGCTGTGCTCAAAAAAATGATTTACGTGCCAGGTGAGTTATTCTCTGTAAATCCATTTTTAGCAGAACACGTGCCAAATTTATTTGCTCGCAATGAACGTGTGATTTGTGAATTTGAAACCGCATTTGGACCAATGGTACAGATTTTAGTTGGTGCGACTATCACAGCAAGTATGAGCACCGTTTGGGCAGGCATTATTAACCCACCTCGTCCAAATGAAGTGGTGGAATATCACTATGAAACCGAAGGCGAAAAAGCTATCAGCTTGAAAAAAGGCGAAGAAATGGGTGCATTCCGCTTAGGTTCAACCGTGATCAATCTTTTCCCTCAAAATACGATGGCTTTTGCGGAAGGAATCAAAACTGGCAGCAAAACCAGAATGGGGGAATTATTAGGAAATTTTAATAAATAGATATTAAAGGGCGTGTTAATCTAATTAAACACGCCCTTAAAATTATCTCAACTCAAATAATAAAAACTCCATTTCACTGGCTGCTTGCAATTCAAGCATTACTTCTATTTATTTTGCGATCTCGCTCGAAAATTTGGCAATTGCCTTTTGCCTCTTTGCCTTATCTTTTTTATTCTCTCAACGATTTAATCAGTAGAGGATAATATGGAAAAAATATTAATGCCACGCGAGAAATTGTTGCAACAAGGCGTGGAAGCATTGAGCGATCAAGAGTTATTGGCAATTTTCTTACGCACGGGGATTCGTGGTATTCCCGTAATGCAACTTTCGGAAAATGTACTCAAAACCTTTGGCAGTTTACGCGGATTATTAACCGCTTCGGTCGAAGATTTCTGTAAAGTCAAAGGCTTAGGCAAAACACAATATATTCAACTACAAGCCACAAAAGAGATGACCAAGCGTTATCTTTCACAACAGATGGAGGCAAACGAAACCATCAGTGAGCCATATATGGCGATCATGTATTTCCAATCAGAGCTTGAGCATTGGGAGCGTGAAGTGTTTATGGTAATCTTTTTAGATAATCAAAACCGCCTTATTCGTACCGAAAAAATGTTTTTTGGCACGATAAATCAAGCCAGTGTGCATCCACGAGAAGTGATAAAAGCGGCACTAAAATGCAATGCAGCAGCGATTATCATCGCGCATAACCATCCTTCAGGCGAGTGCACACCAAGCGATGCCGACCGCCATCTAACCAGACGTATTGAACTTGCGTGCGATTTGGTCGATATTCGATTTGTCGATCATATTATCGTGGGAAAAGGAGATTACTTCTCTTTTGAAGAAGAAAAACTCCAAATTTCATAAGAAAATTATTCTGCTTATGACGTACAGATTTCTGCTCAACGAATTGGAGCTGATTGAACCTGCACTTTATTTAGATCAAGCGGTCGGTTCTGCCCAAGATTTTACGAAAGTGTTAAAATCCTGCATTTATGATATAAATCAAGGTAAATAGATGAAGGTTGTGGATAATTGATACCATCTATTTTCTTTCGTAGGGGTATGTTTCACACGCCTGATATACCAATGATGTAAAAGAGTGTGTGCAACACGCCCCTATACCCGAACAACTCAGTTGTGACGATATTTTATTATTTCGAGTGATTTCTCTATGAAAATGCGATTTTCTTCCCTATTTTCCTCGCTCATTTTGAGCTTTTCATTTGCAATATTTTCCCCAAATTCAACCGCTTTCCCTTCTTCTTACACACCAGAAAGTCTGCCGTTATATGCAGATGAAGCCCTTTCCAAACCCATTGGCGAACTAGAAGCAGGCGTGCCTGTAAAATTAGTGCAAACCACGCAAAATGCCGATCAGCTTGAGCTTGAAATGTGGCGGAAAACCAAAGGATTTGGGAGAATTTGGTATAACCAATTTGCAAAACATATTACCGATGCGGTGTTTGATAAAACCTTCACGCAAAACGCTGCCAATTTTGAGGTGTTAGAGAACAAAGAAGATCCACTCACAGGCTTAGTTTGGCAGAAAGTCAAAACAAAAGTTTGGGTGAAAAAATCTGAACTTAGCCAAAATCTCACCGCATTCTGGGCGAATGCAGAAAGCACTTTCAAAACTGAATGCAGCGTTTGCCACAAACAGCGCGATCCGAAAATGCACGATGCGAATGAATGGGTGGCGGTGTTTAATGGCATGGTTGACTTTACCGATATGGATAAACAGCAACAAAAACAAGTGCTTCGTTATTTACAATTACACGCCGCTGATGCGTCAAAATAGGAATTTGTATGTCTTCTCTTGAATTTTCACGTCGCCAATTTTTACAAAAAATGTCGCTGATGACCGCAACGCTTGCGATGCCCTCTTTCCTTGTTCCGCGTGAAGCAAAAGCAAAGGGCACAAGCACACCCGATGAATGGAAAGTCACAGGCTGCCAATGGGGGGCGGTACGTGCCAAAGTGATCAATGGCAAATTGGCTGAAATCAAACCTTTTGAATTTGACAAACACCCAACCGAAATGATCCAAGGCATCAAAGGTATTTTGTATGGCGAGTCTCGCGTACGTTATCCGATGGTACGATTAGACTGGCTCAAACATCGTGAAAAAAGCGACCGCTTGCAACGGGGCGACAACCGCTTTGTTCGCGTCAGTTGGGATGAAGCACTCGATCTTTTCTATCAAGAACTGGAACGCATCCAGCAAAATTACGGCCCTTGGGCACTTCACACCGCTAACGTAGGCTGGCGTTCTTCGGGGCAATTCCACAGCTGCGGTAACCATATGATCCGTGCCATTGCGATGCACGGGCATAGTGTTGGTACAGTGGGCGATTATTCCACAGGTGCAGGACAAACCATTCTGCCGTATGTGTTGGGTTCAACCGAGGTTTATTCACAAGGTACATCGTGGGAGATCATTCTAAAAGAGACCGAAAACCTAATCTTTTGGGCGAACGATCCAATCAAAAATCTACAAGTAGGCTGGAACTGCGAAACGCACGAGGCGTATGCCTATTTTGAGCAACTAAAAGAGAAAGTGAAGAACAACGCGATCAAGGTGGTGTGTGTTGATCCTGTGAAAAGTAAAACGCAAAATTATTTGGGCTGCGACCATTTTTACGTAAACCCACAAGCGGATATGCCGTTTATGTTGGCAATTGCCCATACGCTTTACACAGAGAATTTATACGACAAAGCCTTCCTCGATGTTTACACCCTTGGTTTTGAGAAATTCGTGCCTTATTTGCTGGGTGAAACCGAAGATAAAATCGCTAAAACGCCAGAGTGGGCGGCACCAATTTGTGGCGTTTCTGCCGAGAAAATTCGTGAATTTGCACGGATGTTGGCAGGAAAACGCACCCAACTGATTTTTGGCTGGGCAATCCAACGCCAACAACACGGCGAGCAGCCTTATTGGATGGGCGCAGTATTAGCCGCGATGTTGGGGCAAATTGGCTTAGCAGGTGGAGGCATTAGCTACGCACACCATTACAGCTCAGTGGGCGTTTCAAGCTCTGGGGCTTCGATGCCAGGTTCCTTCCCATCGAATTTAGATGAAGGGCAAACACCGAAATACAATAACAAAGATTACCAAGGTTATAGCGAAGTCATCCCTGTGGCTCGCACCACCGATGCATTACTTCATGCAGGCGAAACCATTGATTACAACGGCAAAAAAATCACCTACGCTCCATACAAAATGGCAATTTTTTCAGGCTGTAACCAGTGGAGTCGCCAATCGCAATTGAACAAAATGAAGCAAGCCTTCCAAAAATTGGAAACTGTGGTTTCGCTTAATTACAGCTGGACGGCAACTTGCCGTTTTTCCGACATTGTGCTACCTGCTTGCACGCCATTTGAACGTAACGACATCGACGCCTATGGCTCTTACAGCAACCGTGGGGTATTAGCGATGCACAAATTAGTTGAGCCGATGTATGAAGCCCGCTCCGATTTTGAGATCTTTAAAGGCTTATGCGAACGCTTTGGCAAAGCGGAAGAATATTGCCGCGGAATGGACGAAATGGAATGGGTGGAACGCCTCTACCGTGATTGTCGCAACGCCAACCGTGGCAAGTTTGAAATGCCACCGTTTGAGGAGTTTTGGAAAACAGGCTACGTGCTTTTCCCAGAGGGCAAACCTTGGGTGCGCCACGCTGATTTCCGCGAAGATCCTGAATTGCACGCCCTTGGCACGCCATCAGGCTTTATCGAAATTTACAGCCAAAAAATCGCCAGCTATGGCTATGCCGATTGCAAAGGGCATCCAATGTGGTTCGAAAAAGCCGAACGCTCACACGGCGGACCAAACTCAGAACGCTACCCGTTCTGGATGCAATCAGTTCACCCCGACAAACGCTTGCATTCTCAGCTGTGCGAAGCGAAAAACTTACGTGATACATACAGCATAAAAGGGCGTGAACCGTTCTATATGAACCCGCAAGATGCGGCGAAACTTGGTATTCAAGACGGTGATTTAGTGCGTGTTTACAATGAACGCGGGCAAGTGTTAGTAGGGGCAGTATTATCGGATAACTTCCCAACAGGTGTGGTGCGTTTGCAAGAAGGAGCGTGGTTCTCACCACTTGATGAAAAAGTTGGCTCAATTGACACCTACGGCTGCCCAAATACCTTAACGTTAGACATTGGTGCATCTAAACTCTCGCAAGCAACTTGTGTCAGCACTTGCTTAGTCAATGTGGAAAAATGGCAAGGCGAAGCTCCTGAGCCGAACGGCTTTAGCGGCCCGAAAATAGTGGAGCGAGCGTAATGTTCCAAAAAGAAGAGTACCAATTTATCTATCGCTGGTTTAGCAATATACTCGGACGGGAACTTACCGATGCACAATTGCAAAGCTTACAAGCGGGCGAATTTACCCCGTTTTTTGCCTTTTTGAAAGAAGCGGGTTTTGCTGCTGAAATCGCACAGCTTGAAATTGCACTTACCAGCTTGCAGCTCCACCCACACGCCCGTTTAGAACTTGCGGCAGATTTTGCCGAATGCTTTTTGCTAGAGGGAAAAATCAGTGCAATGCCTTATGCTTCCGCTTATTTAGCAGGCGAGGAACTGACGCAAAACTTGCAAAAAATGGATGATTATTTAACAGAGTTTAGCTTGCAAACCAACCGCCAAGTGAATGAACCGAGCGATCATCTTTGCGTCTATTTGGAAATTTTGCTTAAGCTTGTTGAGCAAAAAACACTTGCTGAACAACGTCAATTTATCCGCGAACAGCTGCAAACGTGGCTGCCGAAGATGACAGAAAAATTGGCAAAAATTCCCCTTCAAAATCAGTTTTACCCAGCACTATTTTCGTTGCTGTGTAAGATTTTGGCATTGCACGCAACGGAAAGCTAGAAAAGCACCAAGCGGTCAATTTTTTGCAAAATCTTGCGAAGAATTGACCGCTTGTTGATCTGCACCCCAAAACCTGGACACCTAATTTGAGGTGCAGATTATGTCCTACTCTTATCAATTTCGTTTGAAAATTATCAAACTCGTCACCGAACAGGATTATGGTATCCGTGAGGTGGCTAAACTTCATCAAATTTCCCATGCTCTCGTCATTTATTGGCTAAAAGCATTTCGGGAAAGAGGGCTTGATGGCGTAAAATCGCCTTATACAAACCTTCAAACACCGAAAATAGTGAAGCCAAAGATGAAAAAGAAAGATATTGAAATTCCGGAAACTACAGACTTTTCACCTAAAGCGTTTAGAAAGTTACAACGAGAGCTCGCCTTGGCTCGTGCGAAGATTGCTTACCTAAAGGAGTTGGAGGCGCTCGACCGTCAAAAACAGCGACAGAAAAAAGAAAAATCATTGAAAGATTGAAGCCAGCCCATGCGTTAAATGATTTACTTCGTGTGGCTAAAATGCCTCGCTATAAAGAGATTAAGCGAAATTATCACGAAGCTAAAGAAGCTATCTTACCGCTGTATAAAAAGAACAAAAAAGGATTGAGCCCAGTGCAATACTGGGCTCAATATTTAAGTTAACTAACCTGTCCAACTTTTGGGGGGCAGATCATAAAATCATTAACGTTGAAGTGCTTGCCTTAACTTGCCTTGATTCTCAGCAAGCATTTTTTCGGCTTGGGGTTTATCCACATTGGCTAAAATCATAAGAATAGCGAGTTTGGCGTGGTTATCGGCTTGAAGCAAGGTAATTTCTGCGGTTTCTTTGGTGCAGTCGGTAGCTTCCATCACGATTTTCACCGCTCTTGCTTTGAGTTTTTCGTTGCTGGCTTGCACGTCTACCATCAAGTTTTGGTAGCATTTACCGATACGAATCATCGAAGCCGTAGTAAGCATATTCAGCACCAATTTTTGTGCTGTGCCTGATTTCATTCGGCTTGAGCCTGTGAGTATTTCCGCGCCTACGACGGTCTCAATTGCAATATCGGCAATTTGAGACATCGCACAACCTGCGTTGCTGGCAATGGATACCGTAATCGCACCTAATGATTTGGCATATTCCAATGCACCGATCACATAAGGCGTACGCCCGCTGGCTGCGATGCCAACTAAGACATCTTTTTCGCAAAAATCGACCGCTTGTAAATCGGCTTTGCCTTGCTCGTAGTTGTCTTCTGCCCCTTCGATGGGGTGGCGTAAAGCTCGCTCACCACCTGCAATAATACCCACCACCATTTCAGGTGCCACACCGTAAGTGGGTGGACATTCAGACGCATCTAATACGCCTAATCGTCCGCTCGTGCCAGCACCAATATAGACAAGTCGCCCGCCGTTTGTGAATGCATATTCGATTTTTTCGACTGCTTCGGCTATGTGAGGTAAGCATTTTTCTACTGCCTTAGCAACTAACAGATCTTCTTGATTGATAAGCTGCACGATATCGATTGCTGTCATGCAATCTATGTTAAGAGAACGGGGATTGCGTTGCTCAGTCATCATCTGAGAGAGCGAATTGAGTAGTGTTTGATTCATATTACACTCGTTTCACAACTATACTTTAATTTGGCGTTTATCTTTGTTTCGGCTCATTTTAATCGCAGGATAACTTGCCATTACCAATGCACTCAAACCAAATAATACCGCCACAACAGTTTGCTCCATTTTTTTCATCTTGATTTTTGCTGTCAATTTTCGGTTATATTATAGGCTATTTAGCTAAAAGCACAGAATAGAATTTATAGAATAGAATGAAAGAAAAACTGTCTTTTCAGACAGTTTTTCTTTTTTATCTATTAATTATTTTGGAAAAATCACCCCTAAACTCACCGCTTGCGATGAGCCCGTTACACTAGGCATATTACTTGGCAGGTTTTCCATTCGGCGATAAGCCAACCAGGCAAAAGCAGCCGCTTCCACATAATCAACATCTACGCCATAATCATTAGTCGTACCAACGCACCAATCTGGTAACAAAGCATTGAAACGCTCCATCAATAACGGATTTCTCGCCCCACCACCGCACACCAACAACACTTTATTTAGCTCTTTTTCCCACTGCGATAATTCACGAGAGACACTTTGCGCGGTAAATTCCGCCAATGTACGTTGTACATCCTCTACTTTGTAAGCGGTTGATTTTACCGTTAAATTTGCCAATTGCTTTTCCAACCATGCAAGGTTAAACAGCTCACGCCCTGTGCTTTTCGGGGGCGGTAATTGTAAAAATGGCTCTCTCAACATTTCCGCCAAGAGTTCAGAGATCACCTCGCCCGTTTTTGCCCATTCGGCATTTTTGTCGTAACGTTTGCCGAGATGTTTTTCAATCCAACTATCCATCAGTGCATTACCCACGCTCACATCATAGCCTATGGTTTGTGCCTTCGGATTAAGCACGGAAATATTGCTAATTCCACCAATATTGAGCACCACGGTAAATTGATTTGGACGGGCAAAAATCGCTTCGTGAAAAGCAGGCACAAGCGGTGCACCTTGTCCGCCAAACGCCATATCCTTACGGCGAAAATCTGCAATGGTGGTAATCCCCGTTCGGGCGGAAACAATATTCATATCGCCAATTTGCATCGTAAATGGGAAGTTACCTTGTGGAGCGTGCCAAACCGTCTGCCCGTGGCAACCAATCGCTTCAATTTGGCTTGGTTTAAGCTGATTTTTCGCCAGAAATTCGTTTACACAATCAGCATATAACACGCCCAAGCGGTAGTCGATTTCACCCAATTTTTGTAATGAAGTTTCACCCGACTTCAATAAAACAGACAAATCCGCTCTCAGCGCTTCGGGCATTGGCACAAAACAACTTGCCTCTAATTTAGCTCCGCTCTCAAAATCCACTAGCGCTAAATCTACGCCGTCTAGGCTCGTGCCCGACATAATACCTAAATATAATTTCATTTTTTCTCTACATCTTTAAATAAAAATCTTGGGTTAATGCCACAAATGCTGGTGTGTATTGATTCTGTTTATCATACACAATCAGCACCTTTTCCTCTCTTTGCTGATGTTGTAAAGCAAAGGTGATAACCCAACGTTTTGGCTCTTGCCCCATTTTGGTGATGATTTTGCAAATTTCTATGCAAAATAGTCCGCTTGTTAGGCTCTGTTCAAGCAGTATCTCAGCCTCTTGAGTGGGCAAAATCAAGCTGATTTTCCCCGTTTCGGCAAGCCATTTTTTCGCTTGCATTAACCAATCGTAATGGCTTTTTTGAAGGCTACGGGCAATATCTCGTTCCGCAGTTCGGCTAGCAAGACTGTCACGAAAATAAGGCGGATTAGAGACAATCAGGTCGAATTTTTGTGGGAAATTCACCTCAAAAATATCGCCTTGCTGAATAGTAATGCGGTTCGCCCATGCAGAACATTGGGCATTTTCGACCGCTTGTTGGTAGGCATTTGGCTCTAACTCAAGGGCGGTAATTTGGCAATCTTCAGCGGTTCGCTGCGCAAGCATTATCGCAATCAAGCCTGTACCTGTGCCGAGGTCAAGAATACGCTTGGCATTTTTTACCTCTGCCATTGCGCCAAGCAAAATACCATCGGTATTGACTTTCATCGCACATTTATCGTGAGCAAGAAAAAATTGTTTAAATTGAAATCCTGATTTTTTCATTTTTGGGTTATTTTGTCGAAAGATGGGCTATAATCGCATTGTTTTTCATCTTCGACAACTGAAGACAGAGATTTAAATGAGGATACAATGAAACCATTAAAAAAAATTGCATTAGTCGCAATATTAAGTACTTTTTTGACCGCTTGTATGAGCACGCAACAAATTAACGCAGAGGCTTCTCAAGGTTATATGCAAATGAAGCAACAAAATGCTAAAGCGATTGATACGAACTCTGTGACGGCTCAACGGGTACATAAAATATTTAATAAAATGAAACCTTATGCAGAGCAAGAAAATAAAACAGGCGTGCCATTTCAATGGGAAATTACCGTTTTCCGCACCAATGAGTTAAATGCCTGGGCAATGCCTGGTGGCAAAATGGGCTTCTACACAGGTTTGGTTGAAAAGCTCAATATGAATGATGATGAAATTGCCACTGTAATGGGGCATGAAATGGCTCACGCTTTGCAAGAGCATGGAAAGTCTTCGCGTAATGTTGGATTGGTCACGGGCATCGTTGGGCAAATGGCGGATATTGCTGTTGCGGCAACAACAGGTGTCGATACAGGTGGTTTATTAAGCGTTGGAACAGATTTAATTGCAAATAAGCCTTTCTCTCGTAGTCAAGAAACCGAGGCTGATGAAGTAGGGCTAATGTTAATGGCAAAATCGGGTTATAACCCATCATCAGCTCCAAATGTGTGGGTAAAAATGAGCAAAGCCAGCGGTGGCGGCGGTGGCATTTTCTCGACTCACCCTTCAAATGAAGATCGCCAGAAAAACTTGGAACGTTTAATTCCAGAGGCAATGAAACTTTATAAAGCTACACACTAATCTATTTTTTGATTATGCTGTCATAAAAACGAGAAGAAGACAAAATGAACCAAGATAACCACAAAACCGAAGATATTATCCGCATTTTCGACGAATGTTTTGCCACAGAATACAATACCCGACTAGAAAAAGGTGGCGATTATCCTATCTATTTACCTGCATTTTTAGAGGAAGATGGCGTCAAATCAGCACGTCCATATCACGTTATTTTATTTGCCCACGGCTATTACAGCAGTGCCTTGCATGAAATTTCGCATTGGCTTGTAGCAGGTGAAGCACGCCGCCAATTAGAAGATTTTGGTTATTGGTATGAACCTGATGGCCGCTCGGCAGAACGCCAACGTGAGTTTGAATCGGTGGAAGTGAAACCTCAAGCGATTGAGTGGGTTTTAGCTACCGCGGCAGGCTTCCGCTATTTTGCCAGTGCGGATAACCTTTCAGGCAATCCTGGCGATAATTCAGCCTTCAAAAAAGCGGTCTATAATCAGGTAAAAGTTTACGCAGAGCGAGGCTATTTACCAAAACGAGCGGAAACACTTCGCAAAGCATTGGCAAAATTCTACGGTACGCCAGATGTGATTGATTTAGGTATGTTTGATCTTGCAAAAATTTAAAAAATTTCATCTATTTCCTCTTGACACAAGTGCTATACTCAAACTGTTCTTAACTTTTAAGGAGGAAATATGAACACAAACAAACCCTTCCCATTGCCAACGGGCTATTTCGGTATCCCGCTTGGCTTAGCTGCACTCTCCCTTGCTTGGACACATCTTGCCCATTTTCCACTGACTGAAACAATCAGCAACATTTTAGGTATTAGCGCTATTATTGTATGGCTTCTGTTTATCGGGCTTTATCTGTATAAACTCCGCTATTTTAAACACGAAGTTTTAGAAGAATATCATTGCCCTGTGCGGTTCTCATTTCTGGCATTAATTCCGATTACCACAATGTTGGTCGCAGATATTCTCTATCGCTGGCAACCGCTGTTGGCTGAAGTGATGATCTGGATTGGCACGGTTGGGCAGTTGCTCTTTTCATCCATTCGTATTAGTGAATTGTGGAAAGGTGGTATTTTTGAACAGAAATCAACCCGACCACCCTTCTATTTGCCTGCTGTAGCGGCAAACTTTACCAGTGCCAGCTCACTTGCGTTAATTGGCTATCACGACTTGGGCTATTTGTTTTTCGGGGCAGGTTTAATTGCCTGGATTATTTTCGAACCAGTATTGTTACAACATTTACGCATTTCATCGGTTGAGCCCCCTTTCCGAGCAACAATGGGGATTATCCTCGCGCCTGCTTTTGTTGGAGCATCGGCTTACTTGGCGGTAAATCACGGTGAAATCGACACTTTCGTGAAAATTCTGTGGGGCTATGGATTCTTGCAACTCTTTTTCTTAATTCGCTTACTACCGTGGATTGCAGAAAAAGGCTTAAACATCGGCTTTTGGGGCTTCTCATTCGGTCTGGCATCTATGGCAAATAGTGCTATTGCGTTTTACCACGCCAATGTGCTCACAGGCGTTGCCATTTTCGCCTTTGTATTTGCGAATTTGATGATTTTAGGCTTGATCGGTTTAACGATTTATAAATTAGCCAAAAGGCAGTTTTGGATGAAATAGTATCAGCTTACAAGCGGTAAAATTTTGTCCTATATGTCAAATTTTTTAGCAAATCTTACCGCTTGCTAAATTAAACTAAAGAGCTAAAGTGTCGCTAAAATGATCTGTTCAGGATCGATATGTAACTGAATTGATTCTCCCACTTTTTCTGAAATAGGCTCTTCTATGATGGCACATAATACAGTGTGACCAATTTTCACAAGAACTTCATTTTGTTCAATTGCTATAATCTCCCCTGTAAAATCATTTACGCCTATTCGTTTCAAATTCAACTTAATCCAAGGAGCTTTAATCAATAACATCACATCTCTGCCAAGCATAAGATCAAGTCGCTTACTACTTTTTTCAGTGATTACTGCACAAATTGGCTCATTTATACCATCAATATTTACATCAACCCAAACTAGTGCATCTTTTTGTTTTAAGCCAGATACCTTGCCAAAAAGCTGATTTCGTGCACTGGTTTGGAGTGATGATTTTGCTGTTGCAAATAACGCATTATCAAGAGGGATGTTTTCTTCATGCAAAATCTCAAAAGCTCTTTTTTGCGTTTGTTGCAATAGATCATAAAGCTGTAATAGGCGATCTGCATAACTCGTTAGTTGTGTTCCGCCACCTTGCTTACCACCTGTACTACGATCTAACAAAGGCTTAGGGCTAATTTTAGTCATTGCATCAATGTTATCCCAAGCAGTTTTATAGCTTACCCCTGCTAATTTTGCAGCTTGGTTAATAGAACCAATCTGTTTAATTTGGCGCAATAATTCAATACGTCGAGGATCGGCAAATAGTATGTTGTTTAATTTGATAGTCAGTAGAATTTCAGTATCTAGCATTGTCGAGTTTCCAATAACAAAGGTTAGGTATTATAACTTATCTATTGTCTTAATTTTAACCAAATATTAATAATAAAAAACGATTAAATTTCTGAGATATGTTATAAATTATCTTTTAAAATTTAATCGTTTTATATTAATGCTTGATTACAGTAAGACTATTTTAAACCTAACTTATGCTCTAAATAGTGAATATTCGTTCCACCCTGACGGAAGTTTTCATCTTCCATGATTTTTTCGTGGAGTGGAATATTAGTTTTAATGCCTTCGATAATGGTTTCAGAAAGTGCTTGTTCCATACGACGGATCGCAATATTACGATTTTCAGCGAACGTAATCAATTTACCAATCATCGAATCGTAGTGTGGAGGCACTGCATAGCCTGAATAAATGTGTGAATCCCAACGTATGCCTAAACCACCTGGCACGTGTAAACGTGTGATTTTACCTGGTGATGGTAAGAAGGTGTTTGGATCTTCCGCATTGATACGGCATTCCATCGCATGACCTTTTACTTTGATGTCATCTTGCGTGATAGAAAGCGATAAACCTGCGGCAACACGAAGTTGCTCTTTCACTAAGTCTACGCCTGTAATCATCTCAGTAACTGGGTGTTCAACCTGTAAACGGGTATTCATTTCGATGAAATAGAATTCGCCATTTTCGAATAAAAACTCGAATGTACCTGCACCGCGGTAGCCGATTTCACGACACGCATTTGCACAACGCTCTCCAATGAATTTACGTAATTCAGGAGTAATGCCAGGTGCTGGAGCTTCTTCAACCACTTTTTGGTGGCGACGTTGCATTGAGCAATCACGCTCTGCAAGATAAACCGCATTGCCGTGCGTATCTGCCATTACTTGAATTTCGATGTGGCGTGGATTTTCAAGGTATTTTTCCATATACACCATATCGTTATTAAATGCCGCCTTCGCTTCTGCTTTGGTCATTGCGATCGACTCTTCCAAATCTTTTTCTTGGTAAACCACGCGCATACCACGGCCACCACCGCCACCAGATGCTTTAATAATCACTGGATAGCCGATACGTTTTGCAATCTCTTTATTTTTTGCAGGGTCATTACCGATAGGACCATCGGAACCAGGTACGCAAGGCACGCCCGCTTTTTTCATTGCATTGATAGCAGATACTTTGTCGCCCATTAAGCGAATCACATCTGCCGTTGGACCAATAAAGATAAAACCAGAGTTTTCAACCTGTTCTGCAAAATCTGCGTTTTCAGATAAGAAACCGTAACCCGGGTGGATCGCATCCGCATCCGTTACCTCAGCAGCAGCGATAATCGCAGGAATGTTTAAGTAGCTTTTTACAGAAGGAGCAGGACCGATACAAACGGTTTCATCTGCTAATAATACGTGTTTAAGCTCGCGGTCTGCTGTTGAGTGAACGGCAACGGTTTTAATGCCTAACTCTTTACACGCACGTAAAACGCGTAAAGCAATTTCGCCGCGGTTGGCAATGACAACTTTTTTTAACATTGCTTATTCCTTTTGGGTAATGAAAATGCCCCTCTTAAGAGGGGATTAAATTATTCGATAATTACTAATTTTTGGTCGAATTCAACCGCTTCACCGTCATTGACAAGGATTGCTTTTACAACACCTGCTTTATCAGATTCAATACGGTTCATCATTTTCATTGCTTCAACAATACAAAGTGCATCGCCAACTTTTACTTGTTGCCCTACTTCGATAAATGGTTTCGCTTCTGGGCTTGGGCTACGATAGAAAGTCCCAACCATCGGAGAAAGTACCGCGTGACCTGAAACTTCAGAAGAAACTGGAGCATCTTGAGCTGGAGCAGAAGTTGCTGGTACAGCTACAGGTGCAGAAACTGGTGCTTGTTGAGGTGCTGCCACATATTGTACTGCTGCTGGGGCAACCGCTGGTGCCGCACGGCTAATACGTACAGTACCTTCTTCTTCAGAAACCTCTAATTCGGTAATGCCTGATTCTTCTACTAATTCGATTAATTTTTTGATTTTGCGAATATCCATAGTGAAATTCCATTAGGTTAAATAAAATTGACCGCTTATTTTGATCTTCAAGAAGAGTGAACAAACGGATAAAAATACGTGCGTAGATTACCTGATTTTCGTGAATTTTGCGACTAAAATCTGTGAAATTTAGTGAAAATGTCAGGAACTTAGACCACTTGGAGGGAAAATAAAAACACAAAAAGGCGTACCTTTCGATACGCCTTTTCTCGTGAAGCTTTGACTAAGCCATCAATTATTTGATGATTTTAGCAACAACGCCCGCACCTACTGTACGACCACC
>ERZ841116.58-NODE-58-length-90256-cov-9.988027_pt1 | contig 90256 bp, 64 predicted proteins | sample MGYA00519875_ERZ841116 | MGnify/ENA primary metagenome ERZ841116 (study PRJEB31850, sample SAMEA3708889) | human gut metagenome | biome: human gut; feature: human-associated habitat; material: faeces | place: China | collected 2014 ... | reverse complement strand
GGTGAAGTCGTAACAAGGTAGCCGTACCGGAAGGTGCGGCTGGATCACCTCCTTTCTAGGGAGATAAATCTTCTAGAGAGAAACACTTTAACTCGAATAGAGGGCAGGAGCCCGTCCGGTAGATGTCCGCCCGGAAGTCCCCGCAGCACCCGGTCCCCGGGGTCGCACCCGCGTACCTTGAGAGCCGCATAGCGATAGGAGAGAGATGGAAGACTTGTTTCTTCCAGACTCGATTCTTTTCTGCGATTTATCAGACAGAATGATAGCAATCATTCATCCGATCCAAACAAGAAGAATTCACTTATAAATGAGTGAGGAGCATCTGATCGCGAGCACAGTGAAGACACTGTGCCGCGGTATGAGATACCCGAATTGCGACATACGAGCGCTATTCATGATATCGATTAATTTTTATTAGCGACACGTGGATATCCCGCGGGCCCGAGAGCGGTCCCGCAAGATACCACGGGCGCACGGCGGATGCCTTGGCACAGGGAGCCGATGAAGGACGCGGCAAGCTGCGATAATCCCCGGCGAGGAGCACACATCCTTCGACCCGGGGGTCTCCGAATGGGCGAACCCATCCACAGAGGTGTGGATATCCCGGCCCTGAACGCATAGGGGCCGGGAGGACAACCCGGGGAACTGAAACATCTAAGTACCCGGAGGAGAGGAAATCAATCTCGAGACTCCCCGAGTAGCGGCGAGCGAAAGGGGACCGATGGCCAAACCGTCGAGCGGGCGTACCCGGCAGGGGTTCCGCCGGCGGGGTTGCAGGGCCGCGCATCCGGGGGCTGCCGCCCCCGGGCGCAGGTCCGGCTGGGGAGCGGAACGGCATGGGAGGGCCGGCCGCAGCGGGTGACAGCCCCGTACGCGAACCCAGACCGGACGGCGCGACGCGGTCCCTGAGTAGGGCCGGGCACGTGAAACCCGGTCCGAACCTGGGTGGACCACCATCCAAGCCTGAGTACTACCCTGTGACCGATAGCGCACCAGTACCGTGAGGGAAAGGTGAAAAGCACCCCGGGAGGGGAGTGAAACAGTACCTGAAACCGTGCGCCCACGAGCAGTCGGAGCACCTTTACGGTGTGACGGCGTGCCTTTTGTAGAATGAGCCAGCGAGTCGCTGGCGCGGGGCGAGGTTAACCGAAAGGGAGCCGTAGCGAAAGCGAGCCTTAACAGGGCGACTTGAGTCCCGCGCCGCGGACGCGAAGCCGGGTGAGCTATCCGTGGGCAGGCTGAAGCGGGGGTAAGACCCCGTGGAGGGCCGAACGCACGTCGGTTGAAAACGGCGGCGATGACCTGCGGATAGGGGTGAAAGGCCAATCAAACCCGGAGATATCTCGTTCTCCCCGAAATAGCTTTAGGGCTAGCGTCGCGCGTTCACCGCCGGAGGTAGAGCACCGGATGGACGAGGGGGCTTCGCCGCCTACCGAATCCAACCGAACTCCGAATGCCGGCGGCCCAGAGCGCGGCAGTCAGAGCATGTGGGCTAAGCTGTGTGCTCGAGAGGGAAACAGCCCGGACCGCCCGCTAAGGTCCCCAAGTTCCAGCCGAGTGGCAAAGGATGTGCGTCCGCCCAGACAACCAGGATGTTGGCTTAGAAGCAGCCATGCATTCAAAGAGTGCGTAACAGCTCACTGGTCGAGTGGACATGCGCCGACAATACACGGGGCTAAGCTGGACACCGAAGCGGCGGGATTTTGATTTTCAGAATCGGTAGGGGAGCTTCCCATGGGCGGTGAAGCCGCCGGGCGACCGGCGGTGGAGCGCATGGGAGTGAGAATGCTGGCATGAGTAGCGAGAGACGAGAGAGTAACTCGTCCGCCGTGAACCCGAGGTTTCCTGGGCAAGGCTAATCCTCCCAGGGTCAGTCGGGGGCTAAGGCGAGGCCGGGAGGCGTAGCCGACGCGCAGCAGGCAGACATTCCTGCACCGCGCACGCGGCGCTACGACCGACGGGGCGACGGATGGGGGTGGCTCGGCGGGGTTCTGGACGTCCCCGTGATGGAGCGCGGCCCGCGGACCAGGGAAATCCGGTCCGCACGAGGGCGAGGCTCCGGACGAAGCGATTGAGCGAAGCGAGTGAGCCCGAGGTCCCTAGAAAAACCCCTAGGCAGGCGCGTGCGCGCCCGTACCGCAAACCGACACAGGTGGGTGGGTAGAACATACCGAGGCGATCGGGTCAACCATGGTCAAGGAACTCGGCACAATGGCCCCGTAACTTAGGGAGAAGGGGTGCCCGCGCGTACGTGAACGGACTTGCTCCGGGAGCGGAGGCGGGCCGCAGTGGAGAGGCCCAAGCGACTGTTTACCAAAAACACAGGACTCTGCAGAAGCCGCAAGGCGACGTATAGGGTCTGACGCCTGCCCGGTGCCGGAAGGTCACGCGGAGGAGTTAGCCGCAAGGCGAAGCCCCGAAGCCAAGCCCCGGTAAACGGCGGCCGTAACTATAACGGTCCTAAGGTAGCGAAATTCCTTGTCGGGTAAGTTCCGACCTGCACGAAAGGCGCAACGACTTGGGCGCTGTCTCGACCATGGACCCGGTGAAATTGCACTGGTCGTGAAGATGCGACTTACCCGCGGAAGGACGGAAAGACCCCGTGAACCTTCACTGCAGCTTGGCATTGGCCGCTGGTCCCGCGTGTAGAGGATAGGCAGGAGGCACAGATCCGGAGGCGCCAGCCCCCGGGGAGCCGCCCTTGGAATACTGCCCTCGCGCGACCGGCGTCCTAACCCGAGGCCGTCAACCGGCTCGGGGACCGTGCCAGGCGGGCAGTTTGACTGGGGCGGTCGCCTCCTAAAGGGTAACGGAGGCGCGCGAAGGTCCGCTCGGGACGGTCGGCAACCGTCCTTTTGAATGCAAGAGTACAAGCGGGCTTGACTGCGAGGCCCACAAGCCGAGCAGGTGCGAAAGCAGGCTCTAGTGATCCGGCGGCCCCGAGTGGGTGGGCCGTCGCTCAACGGATAAAAGGTACTCCGGGGATAACAGGCTGATCTTGCCCAAGAGTCCACATCGACGGCAAGGTTTGGCACCTCGATGTCGGCTCATCGCATCCTGGGGCTGGAGCAGGTCCCAAGGGTACGGCTGTTCGCCGTTTAAAGCGGTACGCGAGCTGGGTTCAGAACGTCGTGAGACAGTTCGGTCCCTATCCTCCGTGGGCGCAGGAGAATCGATGGAGGCTGCCCCCAGTACGAGAGGACCGGGGTGGACGCACCTCCGGTGAACCGGTTGTCGACCAACGGCACGGCCGGGTAGCCGCGTGCGGCGCGGATAACCGCTGAAGGCATCTAAGCGGGAAGCCGTTCCAGGGATTAGTTCTCCTTCCGGTAAGGGCCCAGGTAGACTACCTGGTCGATAGACGGCAGGTGCAAGGGCGGCGACGTCCTCAGCCGAGCCGCACTAATCGCCCGAGCTCTTCCGGAACCGCACCTCGCGGCCCGCGGGACTTCGCGCTCATGCGCGGTCCGGGCACGAGGATGCCCCCGAGTCACCCCTCCTATGCGCCATGCGGCCCCCAGGGCACGTAGATGAGACCCAGGACACCGTAACGGTGGGCGCCGCCCACCGGTCAGCGGCCAGAGCATGGGGGGCACGCCCGGTCCCGTTCCGAACCCGGAAGCTAAGCCCCATCGCGCCGAGAGTACTGCGGGGCCAGCCCGTGGGAGGCCAGGGCGCCGCTGACCGGTGGACGGCACCGAGCCGTCATTGGACTTAGAAGGGGGAGGCCTCGCGGCCTCCCCCTTTTTTGCGTTAATACATCACAATGTAGTTGCATTTCACCTGTAACCCGGTTGGGCTTATGGGTAATGAGCTTTTATTTAAAGACAATACATCGAATCACAAGGGCAACTGCTACGACCATAATGATCAAAAGCAAGAATTGGAGTCGATGCTGCCTACGTCGTTTACTTGATGAAACGAAGATCGTTTTCCCTTGTTTTGGCGTCTCGAGATAACGAGCCGAATGCGTTAAGGTTTGCTTAGGTCGAGGACCTCTTCGATGCCGAGTTACGGGCTTTTTCGTCGGATCGTCATTGATTGCGCTGTTTTTTGATAATGGCGCATCTTTCAGATATACGGGATCGCCCGATGCGACGCCCATATGCTTACGCCCCGTTTGGGCATCCTCCAGCGTTCGATATCGATTTCTTGTCACATACTCGGGCTCTGGATCATTAATGGGCTCTTGCGAGATGTGAGGGCGATGGAACCGTGACGGCTGCTTGGAAGTTTCTTCCCCCTGCGTCGGCATAAACATATTGTTCTGGTTTTGGTCGTCCATGATGCCCTTTAGCTCGTTACCAACAACGCGTATGCGCTCATTGTAAGCCCCTTGTTATTTGTAGCTGTGGACATACTCGTAATTTAAGCTCTGGTTCAAAGAACCTTAACCTTCCTAAAACCTTAGTCGGATGCACTTAGATATACTTATAGTACTGGACTTAAAAAACTTTATAGTCGGTGTATATATGAGCACCGGGTGGGCATATATATGAACGTCAAAAGAAGTCCCAGTCACCTAGAAGATGACTCGGCAGTCCTATAAAGGAGTGGTAAACATGGCAAGCATGGTTCCTTATCGTTCGGTTTTTGGCGTTCGTCCCTCTGCAAGCTCGTTGTTCGATCTGTTTGATGATATGAGTGATCTGGCGAACAGCTCTATTGCCTCTAAGGCGTTCCCCGTTGATGTTGAGGATAAGGGCGATGGCTATGAGGTCAAGGCTTATCTGACCGGCGTCGCCAAGGACGATATCGATGTCGAGCTTAACGAGGGCCGTCTGTCCATTAGCGTGAATGTCGAGGAAGACGAGGAGAACGAGGGCAAGAACTTCCTGCAGAAGGAGTTCAGTTCGTACAGCGCAACGCGTGGCGTGTATCTAAAGGACGCTTCGAGCGAGGGCCTCTCGGCTAAGTACGCTGACGGCATCCTTACCGTTACGGTTCCCAAGATCGTCGAGAAGAAGAACGTTACGAAGATCTCCATTGACTAACTTCGTTGGCGTTCTGTGCTATTAAAAGACAACAAAAGGGGCTGGGAAGCGATTCCCGGCCCCTTTTGCTGTCTAGAACAGTCTATTGAATGGTTGCTGGCCGATGCTGGCTTGCGGGGCGTATCGAGAGTTTTCGCGATCCTTGGAGAAGGGTGGCGGAGCTGCCGAGCTCGTCATCTAGGGTTGCGGCTAGAGCTTTGGCATAGCTTTTGACGGTAAGGCTCGGGCGATTGTTATCTTGGCTGATATGCATGGCAATGAGCTGTTCGGTGCGATCTGTAACGAGTTCGCGCGCGGCTTCGGCAGTTTGGTCGTTGGAGAGGTGCCCCCTTGCAGACAGGATGCGCTCCTGAAGAAAGCGGGGATATTCTCCCTCGCGCAGCATGGTCACATCGTGGTTGCTTTCGAGCGCGAGGACTCGACAATCTTTGAGGGCGTTCATGGCTTGGCTTGATAGCTCTCCGGTGTCGGTGGCAAAGCCGATGGAATCATCGAGGGCGTCGAATCGATAGCCGACTGGATTGATGACATCGTGTGATGTTGAGTAGGTTTGCACGTGGATGCCGGCAATGGATAGGGTGTCACCGGGATCGAACTCCTCGACAGACAGATACGAAAGATTTTCTTTGCTCGAAAGTGTGCCCCTGCTGGCATAGAGGGGGCCGTGCCAGTGCTTGCACCAGACATCGAGACCTTTGATGTGGTCGCTGTGCTCATGAGTGATGAGAAGAGCCGAGACGTTGTCTGCCGAGAGCCCCAGTTCTGCCATGCGCCTTAATGTCTCGCGGCGAGAAAGACCGTCGTCAATCATGATGAGTCCTCGGGGGCCTTCGATGAGCGCGCAGTTGCCTTTTGAGCCGCTGCCAAGGATATGAAGGTGCAGACGAGACATGATATTCCAAAGGATACAATGGGTGCGAACGAATAGAGGAGGAAGCAAATGCCAACGGTATCTCAGCATTATGGACACCATGCTGCATCGTGGGCCGATGATAGGGCCCTGGCAACGCGGCAGACGGCTGCCCCCGTAGTGCTCATGGTATCAGGTGGTGCGGACTCGACGGCTTTGCTCCTTATGGCATGCACATCAAAGTTGGATATTCTGGATGGGCGTGGTGTAGCCCCCATCGCGCGCGAGCGACTACACGTGCTGCATGTGAACCATCATCTGCGCGGCGAGGCATCCGATGGCGACGAGGCCTTCGTGCGCGGCCTATGCGCACAATATGGCTTGCCGCTGTGTGTTGAGCATGCCTATTTTGATGATGAATCGGGCAATATCGAGGCGGCCGCCCGCGAGGTGCGCTATGCCGCGGCGCGGAGGTATGTTCGCGAGCTCTGCGTCCAGACGGGGGCACCGCGAACGGCGGCTCGTATCTGCACTGCGCACACGTCTTCGGATCGCGCGGAAACGTTTTTGATGAACGCGATTAAGGGTTCGGGGCCCGCTGGCCTATCGAGCATTCCTCGCCGGAGGAATATCGTGGTGCGTCCCCTGCTCGACCTGACTCATGATGAGCTCGTGGGCTATTTGCAGGTGCATGGTCAGCCGTGGCGAGAGGACGAGAGCAACGAGGACGTGTCATACTTGCGTAACTATGTGCGCCATCGAGTGATGCCGGTGGTGGCGCAGCGCAACGCGAGTGTCTGTAAGACGATTGGCGCCGCCTGCGAGATCTTGGGCGATGAGGACGCCTTTCTTTCCCAGCTTTCCGCACAGGCGTTTCGAAGCTGCCTGCGTAAGGAGGCGGCGGGTGCACTGGTTCTTGACGCTCGCCGACTGGCCGCGGCCGAGGTGGTGATTGCTCGGCGCATGGTGCGACTGGCAATTAAGCGTATCGACCCCGACGCTCGCCCGGAGATGCGGCATGTGGAGCGCGTGCTCGCCTGTGTCGCCGAAGGCTCGGGTTCGGTCACGCTGCCGGCGGGAATCGATGCGCGCGTGGAGTTTGGCATGCTGTCATTCAAGGCTCCGGCGGCGCGCGAGGGTTTAGTGGCCGATTGGATCTCCGTTCCCGGTCGTCTGCCGCTGGGGGCGGGGCATATGCTGACAGCGGAGCCGATGGCTGTGGAGCCGGGGTGCGATATCGTGCACCGTGCCCGCGAGCTTGCTGCTGCCGGAAAGGTTGCGGCCTTGGTGGATGCGGCGGTCCTGGGGTTTGCCGACTGCGATGGCGAGCGGATGTTAGCCGGCTCGCGCGGGGAGATTCCCACCGAGGCACGATCGGCGCGCCTGTGGGTGGATAGCCCTGTGCCGGGAGACGTGATGTGCCCGTTGGGGATGAACGGCCGAAGCAAGAAAGTGTCAGACCTGTTGAACGAGGCGCGCATTCCTGTTTCAGACCGCTCTGGCGTACCCGTGGTAAGAACGGCTCCGGGGGGTGCCGTAGTATGGGTCGCGGGCGTTCGCGCGGACGAGCGTTTTAAGTGCACGGCCGCAACGCGCGTGGCATATCTGCTCCGCGTGGTCGATGCGGAATAGCGCTTCGCGCCTGCTATTCTGTGCGACGTTGACGGTATTCCCGCGCTGATGGCGCACGGGCTGGTAAATTTACCCCGTGCGCTGCTAGAATGTGTAGTTCGCGTCCATACGGCGGTGTGTGGGCGATAAGCACAAGAAAGGGTTGTCATGGCTTCTCAACATCCGGATATCGAGAAGGTTCTGTTCACGCAGGAGGATATCGACGGTATCGTCTCTCGCCTAGGCGAGCAGATTACTCGCGACTACGCGGGTAAGGATCTGGTGCTGATTGCGGTCCTGCGCGGCGCCGTGGTCTTTATGGGCGACCTGATGCGTAAGATCGAGCTACCGACCAACATCGATTTCATGGCTGTTTCGAGCTACGGCGACGGTGTGAAGTCCTCGGGTATCGTGCGTATCATTAAGGACCTGGATATCGACATCCGCGGTCGCGACGTGCTGATCGTCGAGGACATTCTGGACTCGGGCCTGACGCTCAAGTATCTGATGAAGAACCTCGAGAGCCGCAAGCCCGCTTCTCTGGAGGTCGCCGCCTTCCTGTGGAAGGACGTTGAGGACCGCGTCTCGGCCATCACGCCCAAGTATGTTGGAACCCATTGCCCCGATGCCTTTGTGGTGGGCTACGGCCTCGACTATGCCGAGCGCTATCGCAACCTTCCGTATCTGGGCATTTTGAAACCGGAGGTTTATTCGTAAGATGCCCGACGACCGTAACGATAACAATTCCCAGACTCCCCGGGAGCCTAAGATCCCGGGGGTGCCCGGAGGCAAGAAGCCCACGCGTACGGGCTGGCTGTATTTTATTTTGGCTTGCGCGCTTCTGGGCTACGCCTTCTTTAACATGGGCTCCGGCTTTGCCAATTCCAGCAATACCGTTAAGCTCGCGACGAGCGAGATGGTCAACGCCATTAAGCAGGACCGCGTCGAAGATTTGACCTATACGGTTCAAGACGGAAGCGTGACGGGTCATTACTGGAAGACGAAGAAGGACAAGGGCGATACGAGCGAGCTCAAGAGCTTCTCCTCGACCTATGTCGGCTCCGATTCGCTTGCCGAGCTCATGGCGGAGCACCCCGATACCAAGTACATCGTCAACACCAACGATCCCGATTTTTGGGGCGACTTGGCGATGAGTGTGCTTCCGACGATTGCCCTGATTGCCATCATGTTCTACTTTATGCGCCAGATGATGGGTGCCAACAACAGGAACATGCAGTTTGGCAAGACCAACGCCAAGACCAACGAGGCCACACGCCCAAAGGTCAAGTTTGAAGACGTTGCCGGCGTGGACGAGGCAGTCGAGGAGCTCGAGGAGATCCGTGACTTCTTGAGCGACCCGGATCGCTATCGCAAGCTGGGCGCCAAGATTCCCCGCGGCGTGTTGCTGGTGGGCCCTCCGGGTACCGGTAAGACGCTGCTGGCCAAGGCCGTTGCCGGCGAGGCGGGCGTGCCGTTCTTTAGCATCTCGGGCTCTGACTTTGTGGAGATGTTCGTGGGCGTCGGTGCCAGCCGCGTGCGTGACCTCTTTAAGGAGGCCAAGTCCCAGGCCCCGTCGATCATCTTTATCGACGAGATCGACGCCGTGGGACGTCAGCGCGGAGCTGGCTTGGGCGGCGGTCACGACGAGCGCGAGCAGACGCTCAACCAGCTGCTGGTCGAGATGGACGGCTTTGAGGAAAGCGAGTCGGTCATCCTGATCGCTGCGACCAACCGTCCTGACATCCTGGATCCGGCATTGCTGCGTCCCGGCCGTTTTGACCGTCAGGTTACGGTCGACCGTCCGGATGTGAAGGGCCGCGAGCAGATCTTGCGCGTGCATGCCGAGAACAAGCCGATGGACGAGGACGTTAAGTTTGAGAAGCTCGCCCAGATGACCGTTGGCTTTACTGGTGCCGATTTGGCGAAGCTGCTCAACGAGTCTGCGCTGCTGGCCGCTCGCCGTCATCGTTCTGTGATCTCGATGGACGAGGTCGAGGAGTCGATGGAGCGTGTGATTGCCGGACCGCAACGCAAGGGCCGCGTGATGACCGAAGCCGAGCGCACCACGATTGCTTACCACGAGAGCGGTCACGCCCTGGTGGGCCACATCTTGGAGCATTCCGATCCGGTTCATAAGATTTCGATTGTCAGCCGCGGCCAGGCTCTGGGCTACACGTTGCAGCTTCCGCAGGAGGATCACTTCCTCAAGACCAAGAACGAGATGCTCGACGAGCTCGCCGTGTTCTTGGGCGGTCGCGTTGCCGAGGAGCTCATGTGCGACGACATCACGTCGGGCGCGAGCAACGATCTGGAGCGCGCGACTAAGATGGCGCGCGAGATGGTCACGCGCCTGGGCATGAGCGAGGAGCTGGGCACGCAAGTGTTTGGTGAGGCGCAGCATCAGGTGTTCCTTGGTCGCGATTACGCCGATCACCAGGATTACTCCGAGGAGACGGCGCGCCGCATCGATATCGAGGTTCAGCGCATCATGCGCGAAGCCCATCGCCGTGCGGTCGAGATTTTGGATGCCCGTCGCGATCAGCTCGATCTGATGGCGAAGGTGCTGCTTGAGCGCGAGACCGTCGAAGGCGACGCCGTGAACGCCCTGCTCGGCAATGAGTGGGATGCCTACCTTGAGCGCGAGGGCGATATCCTGGCGGCCAAGGAGGAGCGCAATGCCAAGGCGGCCGGCATGCCGACCAAGAAGCGCTTGCCTCGCATGAGCGAGGAGGAGCTGGCGGCTGATGCTGCGGCCTTTGCGCAGGCGGCCATGCAGGAGGATGCCGAAGCCGCATCCGATGATGCCGGCGATGACCATGCCGTCAACGCTGACGGCAACACCGACGCCGACAAATAGTCCTTGTAGCGAAAGCCTCCGCGGGGAAACCTGCGGAGGCTTTTTCTTCGTTGATTGGGGACAGACTTAAATGAGCGTTTTCACGCATTTAAGTCTGTCCCCAATCAACATTGCTGCGGCACTTTGCTCAGCTAAAGCGTACAATAGCGCCTATGCGAAAGGGGAACAGATGATTAACGAAACTATGTATGCTCGCGGTGCGGAAAGCTCCATCATCCGTGAGATCTTTAGCTATGGCCTTGAGCGCAAGGCACAGATCGGTGCGGAGAACGTATTCGATTTTTCGCTGGGCAACCCGAGTGTTCCGGCGCCCGCTGCTGTTGCTGAGTCCATTAAGAAGGCATTGGAGCTGCCGAGCGACCAGCTGCATGGATACACGCCTGCGCCGGGTCTGCCGCAATGTCGAGCGGCCGTCGCCGACTCGCTCAACCGTCGCTTTGGCACGAGCTATGAGGGCAAGGACGTCTTTATGACGGTGGGTGCCGCGGCTTCGCTCACCTGCACGCTCAATGCCGTTGCGAACCCGGGTGACGAGGTCATTGTTATCGACCCGTACTTCCCGGAGTATCGCGTGTGGATTGAGAAGGCCGGCTGTACGTGTGTCGAGGCGCTTGCCGATGAAGATTCGTTCCAGCTGAGCGTGGATAACGTGCTCAAGGCGATTACCGACAAGACCGCTGCCGTCATTATCGACTCACCCAACAATCCGACCGGTGCCGTATATACACGCGACACGCTGACGCGACTGGCCAATGTTCTGTGCGAGGCCAACGCTCAGCGCGATCCCGAGAATCCGATTATGCTCATCTCTGATGAGCCGTATCGCGAGATTGTCTATGGCGCCGAGGTGCCTTGGGTGCCTTCGATCTACGAGCACACCATCGTGTGCTACTCGTATTCCAAGTCGCTTTCGCTACCGGGCGAGCGCGTCGGGTGGATCCTGGTTCCCAATACGAATCCTCAGGCAGCTTGTCTAATGCCCGCCGTTGCCGGTGCCGCCCGTACGCTGGGCTTCGTGTGTGCACCGGCGCTCTTCCAGCGTGTAATCATCGACTGCATTGATGAACCGAGCGATGTCGAGGCCTATGCTCGCAACCGCACCGCGCTTACCGATGCACTAGCGGAGTACGGCTACACCTATGTTGAGCCGGATGGCGCGTTCTACCTATGGGTGAAAGCGCTGGAGTCCGATGCGAATGCGTTCTGTGAGCGCGCGAAGAAGCATGAGCTGCTCGCGGTGCCTTCGGATAGCTTTGGCATGCCGGGCTGGTTCCGCCTGGGCTACTGCGTGAGCTATGAGACAATCGTCAACTCTCTGCCTGCCTGGAAGCAGCTGGCCGACGAATATCGTCGAAAGTAAAGCGCTCTGCTTACAATGTTTTACGTGAAACGGGGTTTGGTTTTAAGCCAGACCCCGTTGTCTATGCCGTTGTGTGATTGGGATGAAGCAGTTTTACGACTGCCGAAAGCTATGCGTACAATGAATATACGCGACGGCCATACTGGACAAGGAGACCCGATGCCCCACCTTCTTTCTTGTGATATTCATACTCATACGATGTTCTCTGCGCATGCGTACTCAACCATCGAGGAGAACATCTATTGGGCGGCGGAGCGCGGCCTTCAGGTGCTCGGTTCCGCCGATCATTTAAGCTCGATGGTTACGCCTTGTCCCAATGACCTGCGCAGTTACCAATTCTTTATCAACCAGGATATCTGGCCGCGCATTTGGAGCGGCGTGCTGGTGCTGCGTGGTGCCGAGGCTGATATCGTTTCGCTGGACGGCAGCTTGTTTGGCGAAGACATTCCCGTTTCGCTCGATATCGCCGGCGATTCGTATAGTCGTGAGCATTCGCTGTTCGATTTGGTGACGCGTAATTTGGATTATTTGGTGGCAAGCGTGCATAACCCGCAGTTTGCCGAAGGCGCGACGCTCGCCCAAACGACCCAGATGTACATCAATGCCCTGGAGCACCCCAAGGTGTTCATGCTTGGGCATGCGGGTCGTTCGGGCGTGCCGTTCGATATCGATGAGGTGCTGTTGGCGGCCAAGGCCAAGCACAAGATCATCGAGATCAACAACCATAGTCTTGAACACGGTGTCGACACTGAGCATTGGGCCGTATGCCGCAAGATCGCCGAGCGCTGCGCCGAGCTGGGCGTGGGTATTGGCGTGTCGACCGATGCCCACATTGGCATGGCCATTGGCAAGCTCGATCACGCGCGCAAGATGCTCGACGAGATTCACTTCCCGCTGGATTTGATCGTGACGCGCGACCGCGAGACGCTGCTGCGCGAGATGGCGGCAGCCGGCGTGTGTGACCTGCGCAAGGGGATGTAGCGGAGTTCATAAACCAAGCGAAGGGGGCGGTCCAGACGGGCCGCCCCCTTTCTTGTCTCGAAAATCTACCGGGGTGGATTAGCGGCGCTCGAGGACCGCTACGGTTTCGGTGTGGTCGGTATGGGGGAACATGTCGACGGGCGTGATCTTGAGCAGGCGATAGCCTCCGTCGAGGAGCTGGTGCAGGTCGCGCTCTTGGGTCACAGGGTTGCAGCTGATATAGGTGATGCGGCGCGGCTTGAGTGCGCAGGCGGCTTCGAGGAACTCGGGGGTGGAGCCGGCGCGCGGCGGGTCGATGGAAAGGACATCGATCCGCTCGTTGTTGTCGGCGGCGTCCAGGATGTAATCGGTGGCGTCGTCGGCCATAAACCAAGCGCTGCGGGTGAGGCCGTTGAGCTCGGCATTGCGACGTGCGTCGGCAATGCCCGCCGGGTTGCGCTCCACGCCGAGCAGCATAATGCCGATGCCCTTGTCCTGGGCATCCTTCGCGGCGCACAGACCGATGGTACCGCTACCACAGTAAGCGTCCATAAGAATGTCACCCTGCTGCAGGTCCATGCCGTCAATCGCGAGCTGATAGAGCAACTCGGTCTGCTGCGGATTGGTCTGGTAGAACGCGGTGGGGGAGATATCGAACTCGCAGCCGAGCAGCTGGTCGCGCATGCATTCGGCGCCATAGACGATACGAGTCTCCTCACCCAAGATGGCATTGCCGGGGCGACCGTTGATGTTCTGAGCGACGGTGACGATATGCGGATCAAGCGCCGCGACGGCTTCAAAGAACTCCTGCGCATGCGGCAGGTCGCGCTGAGCGGTCACGAGGGTGACCATAATCTGGTCGGTGCGCCAGCCGCAGCGAACGACGGCATAGCGAAGCAGCCCCAGATGCTTGTCTTCGTTAAAGGCGGGAATATGCAGACGTTCGGCCTCGCGAGCGATGCCGTTGAGAATCTGACGAGCGCCCGGCGCCTCAACGGGGCATTTGGGAACGGCGACGATTTTGTGCGTCCCACGTTCAAAAAAGCCGCAGCGGACAGCGCCCTCTTTGCCGGGAGCAAACGGAGTGGCAGCCTTATGACGAAAACCACGCGGCGCAGGATATTTACCCGGGTCGCCCAGGGTAACACCCATACCGCGAATGGGATCAACGGCAATACCCTCGCGCTCGCAGAGCTCAGCAAACAGCTCTTCCATAGCAGCCTGCTTGGCCGCCAGCTGCTTCTTATAAGGACGATTGAGCGCCGTGCATCCACCACAAGCTTTCATGATCGAACAGGGAGACTTGGGGTCCACAGCCTTACGCGCAGACGAAACCGGATCCTTGTGCAAACGCTTGGGGCGAGCCTGAGATGCCTTATCCCCGCTCCGACGAGAGCTGGGGTGCTTGGCCTTAGCCTTTCCCTTGGCTGACTTACCCTTCGCGTCCTGAGACGACTTGGATTTCTTAGAAGATTTTTTCTCCTCCGACCCCTCAGCCGCCTCGATCAAAGCACGACGAGCCTTACGCTCCGCACGAGATTCTGCCATGAATTAACCCCACTATTAAATAAAAGAAAAGTCCGAAGCAATTGTACCGTGCATTCAACGTGCCCGTTTGGAGAGGAGGCTATTTAAGGTTCCGAGCACGTTGTCTCCCGGCTGGGTGGCGCCCGGCGCGGAGTTTAATTTGTCGCGAGTTCCGCACGAACAGGAGGCCACTTAATGTGGCCTCCGTCGTGAGCAGGACTGTAGAGCAGCAAATTAAACTCCGCGCCGGGCGCCACCCAGCCGGGTGCTCCATGCGTGCATTCCGTCTTGCGCAGGACTGTAGAGCAGGAAACTTAATTACGCGCCGCTCCCCGCCCGCGCCGGGCAGGTACTCCCTTGTACTCTATCCCACTAAAGTGTATGATTCTGAACGTTACATGACTCACTTTACCTAACTAAAGTGCCATCAAGGGGGAATACCATGAATACCGATATGTCTCGTCGTCAGTTTGTTGGTCTAGCCGGCTCGCTCGCCACGGTGCTTGGCCTTGATCTTGTCGGTTGCGGCGGTGGTGCTGGCAGGGGCTCCGCTGCTGGCTCTGCCGCGGCCAAGGATGTGAAGGGCGCCGCGGAGTCCAAGAAGCTCGTGGTGGGCTTTGATAAGTCCTATCCTCCGTACGGCTTTGTGGGCGACGATGGCGAGTACACCGGCTTTGATCTCGATCTGGCCAAGGCTGTTGCCGATAAGCAGGGCTGGGAGGTCAAATACGAGGCCATCGACTGGGACGCCAAGGATACGCTGCTCAACTCCGGCGCCATCAACTGCATCTGGAACGGCTTTACCATGGAGGGCCGTGAGGACGGCTACACGTTCTCCGAGCCGTACATGCTCAACGAGCAAGTGCTCGTGGTCAAGAAGGACGCGGGTATCAAGAGCTGGGACGATCTCGCTGGCAAGACCGTGATCACTCAGACCGATTCCGCTGCGCAGGATGTGCTCGAGGGCGATCAGAAGGATCTGGCCGCGACGTTTGCCACGCTCGATACCATCGGCGAGTACAACACGGCCTTTATGCAGCTCGAGAGCGGCGCGGTCGATGCCGTGGCTTGCGACCTTTCGATTGCCCAGTATCAGCTTGCCGCCAAGCCCGATGCCTATACGCAGCTCGACAAGCCGCTGTCCAGCGAGCACTACGCCGTCGGCTTTAAGAAGGGCGACACCAAGTCCGCCGATGCCGTGACCGAGTCGCTCAAGGCGCTCTACGAGGACGGCACGGTCAAGGACCTGTGCGACAAGTATGCAGAATACGGTCTTTCCTTCGACAACTGGGTGCTCAAATAGCGGCTTTCCCAGGCACCCGATTTTGCCGTTCAAACCGTCGCTTGCGTACATTTAGTACGCGGCGCTCCTCTTTCACGGCAAACTCGGGCACCTGGAAAACCCGCTTTAGCATTGGGTTCGCTGTTCCGTTACTGTGAAAGAGAGCTTGGGTTGTCTATTCAGGTCATGATGCAGATGCTTGGCCAGGGATTCTTGGTCAGCTTGCAGCTGTTTGTGCTGACGTTGCTCGGGTCGATTCCGCTGGGAATCCCCGTGGCGTTTATGCGCATGAGCAAGGTCGCGCCGCTGCGTTGGATTGCGCGCATCTATATTTCGGTGATGCGCGGCACGCCGCTTATGCTGCAGATGTTTGCGATCTACTTTGCCCCGTACTACGTGTTTGGCATCTCGCTCACGCCCGATTCCAAATGGACGGCGTGCGTCGTGGCATTCATCATCAACTACGCCGGCTACTTTGCCGAGATCTATCGCTCGGGCCTGCAGTCGATTCCGCGCGGTCAATATGAGGCCGCCGAGGTGCTGGGCTACTCGCGTCTGCAGACGTTTCTGTATATCGTGATGCCGCAGGTCGCCAAGCGTATTCTGCCGGCGATGGGCAACGAGATCATCACACTGGTCAAGGACACGTCGCTGGCGTTTGCCATTGGCGTGGGTGAGATGTTCTCGACCGCCAAGGCGCTGGTCGCTTCGCAGGTGAGCATGGTGCCGTTTGCGATTGCGGCGTTGATCTACTGGGTCTTTAACTTTGTGGTCGAGATGCTGCTGGGCGCTGCCGAAAAGAAGCTGGACTATTATCATGACTAACTCAGTGATGAAAATCGAAAGCGCGCGTAAGGCGTTTGGCGGCAATGAGGTGCTCAAGGATATCTCACTCGAGGTCAAGCGCGGTGAGGTCGTGGCGATTATCGGACCTTCGGGCGGCGGTAAGTCCACGCTGCTGCGGTGTGCCACGCTGCTCGAGACACTCGACGGAGGCTCGCTCTCGTTTGGCGACCTTGCCGTTGCGACGGATGCGGGTTCGGGCGCGGTCTATGCGAAGGGCGATGTGCCCAAGCAGGCGCGCTCGCGATTCGGCCTGGTGTTCCAAAATTACAACCTGTTCCCGCACTATACGGTGATGAAAAACATCACCGATGCACCGATTCGCGTGCTTAAGCGTCCGCGCGAGCAGGCGGAAGCCCGCGCTCACGAGCTGATTGCGCAAATGGGGCTGACGGGCAACGAGAACAAGGTGCCGTGTGAGCTTTCGGGCGGTCAGCAGCAGCGCGTGAGTATTGCCCGCGCCCTGGCACTCGATCCGGAAATCTTATTCTTTGACGAGCCGACTTCGGCGCTCGATCCAGAGCTGACGGCCGAGGTGCTGCGTGTCATTAAGGACCTGGCGGCGCAGAATATGACGATGGTAATCGTGACCCACGCAATGCAGTTTGCGCGCGATGTTGCCGACCGCGTGGTCTTTATGGACGGCGGTCGCATTGTCGAGGAGGGACCTGCCGAGCAGGTTATCGACCATCCGCGCGAGCAGCGCACGCGTGAGTTCTTGAGCCGTATCGAGGGATAGACTCAGGTATTTACTCAACTATTAATTGAGGCAATTGAGGCGAAGCCGCCACAGGTCTTACGGTCTGTGGCGGCTTTTTGTTTACATCGACGGGGTTCAATAATTGCCTGAAAAGCCTGTCTCTTCCTCTCGCCGCCTGTATCCATACGCGTGCCGAAAGGTCTGCATGGACAGCCGCCCGTGAGGGTAGGGTGGTGGCATAGGACATTTGGAGGGTGAGTCGGCTCGGCTGCCGACCATGCTGCTCCCGGGATGGCACCGACCGCGAACTCTCCCCGTTGGCGTCGCGCATTGCGCGCGGCCCTGCAAGGAGGTCATCATGGGTGCTCCCAAGACCGGTAACGTAAGGAACGTGGTGCTCGTAGGCCAAGGCGGGGTGGGCAAGACTTCACTCGCCGAGGCCATGCTCCACCTTTCCGGCAAGACCGCCCGCCTTGGCGGCCACGACGGCACCAAGCCCACGCTCGACTATGACCCCGAAGAGGTCAAGCGTGCATTTTCCATTTCGACGACCATTGCGCCGATCGACTGGAAGGGCGCACGCATCAATGTGCTCGATGCCCCGTGTTATCCCGATTTTATCGGCGACGCCTTTGCCGCGATGAGCGTCTGCGAGACGGCCCTGTTTGTGGTCGACGCCGAGGCCGGCCCGCAGCCTACGACGGTTAAGCTCTGGTATGCCGCCGAGGACCTACGCCTGGCACGCGCGGTGTTCGTAAACCGCCTGTCGCGCTCCGAGGCCAGCTTTGCGACCACGATGGACCTGCTGCAGGAGCGCTTTGGCACGCGCCTGGGCGCCGTGACCCTTCCCTGGGGCGAGGGCGAGGACTTTGACGGCATCATCGACTTGGTGCGCATGAAGGCGCGCCACTGCAACGGCGCCGAGGCCGTTGAGTCGGAGATTCCCGAGGAGTATCGTGCCCAGGCCGAGGAGGCCCATGACCATCTGTGCGAGCTGGTGGCCGAGGCCGACGACGAGCTGATGATGAAGTACCTGGAAGGCGAGGAGACGCTGACGCAGGAGGAGCTTGAAGGCCTGCTGTCGAAGGCGATCGCCGAGCGCATCTTTGTGCCGGTCTTTGCGGGCGATTGCATTAAGGAGCAGGGCGTCAACTCGCTGATGGACGACATTGCCACGTACTTCCCGGCGCCGACCGACTACGGTGAGATGCCGCTTATCGACGGCGATTCGCTTAAGATTTCGAGTGACGATGATCGTCCGGTGGCGTTTGTGTTTAAGACGCTGGCCGATCCGCAGCAGGGTCGCATCAGCTTTATCAAGGTGCTGACGGGCACGCTTGAGCCGGGCCTTGAGCTGATCAACGCGCGTACCCGCAAGAGCGATCGTCTGGCCCACCTGTATGTGATGTGCGGCCGCGATATGACCGAGGTTGGCCACGCTTATGCCGGTGACATCATCGTGGCACCCAAGCTGGCGGCCGAGACGGGTGACACGCTCTCCATTACCGGCAAGGTCGAGGCTGCGGCGTTTAAGTTCCCCAACTCGCAGTACCGCATTGCCATCGAGGCCGAGAATCGCGGGGACGAAGAGAAGCTCTACACGTTTATCGAGAAGGCCTGCAAGGCCGATCCGACCATGAGCATCGACCGCGACGAGGAGACCGGCCAGACCATTATCTCCGCCGTTGGTGAGGCGCAGGTTTCGGTGCTGCTCAACCGTTTGGAGAATCGCACCAAGGTCGTGGCCAAGAGCGTGCCGATCCGCATTCCGTATCGCGAGACCATTCGCCGTACGGCAAGTGCTCAGGGCCGCCACAAGAAGCAGACCGGCGGCGCCGGTCAGTACGGCGACTGCTGGCTGCGCGTGGAGCCGCTCATTGGGCCCGACGGCACGAGCGATGGCTATGAGTTTGTGGACGAGGTCGTGGGCGGCCGCATTCCGCGCTCGCTGATCCCCGCCGTGGACAAGGGCGTCCAGGAGACCATGAAGGACGGCATCATTGCCGGCTATCCGCTCACGGGCATTCGCGTGGCTGTGTACGACGGCTCGTATCACAGCGTCGACTCCAACGAGATGGCGTTCCGCGCGGCGGCTCGCATCGGCCTGCGCAAGGCATGTGCCGATGCCGACCCGGTGGTGCTGGAGCCCATCGAGGAAATCACGGTGACTATCCCCGAGAGCTATGCCGGCGCCGTGATGGGTGACATCTCGGCCTCGCGCGGTCGCGTGACGGGCATGGAGACCGATGAGCGCGGCGATACCGTGGTCATTGCGCAGGCGCCGCTGGCCGAGCTGACGGATTATTCGACGCGTCTGCGCTCCATCACGCGCGGCACGGGCGACTTTACCATGAAGCCCGCAGGCTATGAGCAGGTGCCCTATGACGTTCAGGCCAAGCTAGTCGAGCGCTATGAGGAGGGCCGCGCCAAGTAGCGTGTGGCGTTGCCTGCGCCACGCATGTCGATGTACGGGCCGCTCTGGGTAATCCAGGGCGGCCCTTTTTGACCCCTGGGGGGCGGAGGAAAACGGATCATTTTAGGTTTTGGGGCAGCTTGGTCGGGCCTAGTCCCCCGAGGCCTGATTGCGGCCGGTGGCGTAGTCGATCTGCACATGCGGCTGCAGGTTGTAGCAATATACGTGGAAGCACAGCGTCTTGCCGTGGTCCTCAACCGATTGCGCCTCAAGGCGCACGCCGCGGCAGACGAGCTCCTCTTCGTTGTACATGGGCGTGGCGCGATAGAGCACGTGGTTACCCGTGTTGCGGATATAGTCGAGGATTTGCTCCTCAAACGGCAGCATGCCCGTCTCGTTGAGGTAGCGCGTGCCGGTGAGGAGGTTCTTGCGGTTGGCGTTTTCGCCGCAGAGCGACCAGGCGATAAGGTGGCAGCGGTTATAGAGGCTCTGGCCCGGAATAAAGTCGTAGCGCTGCTGACGCCATCCAGCAGGATGGATGCGCGAGATATCGCCGCGCTCGCCTTGACCGAGTGATTCGGGGCCCACGCAGGCGAGTGCCTTGCGGGTGCGGCCCAGGCTATCGAGCTTGGAGAATTTCTTAAAGCAGCCCTCTTCGGTGGCGCGCTCGTATTCATCGAGCGTGAACGACGGCGTGCCGAGCGGGTGCGTGCTGTCGGCGCGCAGGGCAACATAGGGGTTGCCCGCGTAGTCAGGAATGCTGCTGAGATATACGCCGCGGGCGCGGTTGAGGTCGGGGTTTTCGACCTCGTCGATGGAGGTGGCGGCACTATCCGCGGAGGCAACGTTGCCGTTGGTGTTGGTCGCGGTGGATTCGGAGCCATCGCCAGAGTCTTTGCTATTTTGAGAGTCCGAGGAGCTCACTGTTCCCGATTCGAGCCGGGCAACCAGGTCCGCCTCGTCGTCAGTGCGGCTGGGGCTCTCGTTTTGTTTTTCGGCCAGAGCCGCTGCCTGCTCATCGCTTTGCGGCGACAACAGCTTGGGCGCTTCGTCGAGCGACCCTGTGAACAGCGCAAACCCCAGCACCACGGTGGTGCCGATGGAAAGTACTTGCTTGTAGGCGGACTTGCGCGACATGGAGGCTCCTGGCTAGTCAATTGGGAATCTACCAGTCTAGCAGGAGCCGGCAGGGGCCGTTCTGTCGAACAAATACTTAAGATTTGGGACAAACACTCCTGATTTATTTGTCCCGCGGTCTAGATCGAGGTGGAGTCGAGCCAGTTGAGCTTGCACTCGAGAATGCGCTGCTCGCCGGGTTGGCTGCTGCCATCAAGCAAGGCGAGCAGCATCTCGGCCGCCTCCCTGCCTTCCTGGTCGACGGGCTCGATGATGGTGGAGACGGTCGGTGTGGTGAGATTAGTCCAGTCTTCGCAGTTGAGTCCCAAAAGACCTATTTGCTGCGGAAGCAGATGGGCCATGGGTTGGAGGGCCTTGTAGACGCGGGGGAGCGCCCATTGGTTTTGGACAAAGATGAGCGTACGCTTGGCGGGATTAAACTTGAATTTAAAGTACTCGGTAAGCTCGTTGATTGACGGCTTGTTGTGGTCGATGGGAATCGCTTTGTAGAGCTGTCCGTTCGCTGCCAGCGCCTCGGCATACCCCTGAAAACGCTCCATGCGGGTGCGCATCTCGGTCATGTTGGCGGCAATGGAAAAGAAATCTTCGTAGCCGGCGTCGAGGAGTGCCTGTGTGGCGTTGTACACGCCGTCGTAGAGGTTGGTTTTGATCCAGCTGGTGCCTGGGCTGTAGATGGCCGCGTCAAAAAAGACGACGGGCTTGCCGGCGCGTCTAATGCGGTCGTGCACGGCCTTGAAATTTGCCGTGGGCTGGATGATAAAGCCATCGACGCCCAGCGAGAGCATCTTGTCGACGTACATGAGCTCGGTCTCGGGGTTAAAGTTGCTCGTGCAAACGACCGTCTGGTAGCCCGCGGGGAGCATGACCTGCTCCATGCCATTGAGAACGAGCCCCGCCCATTTGTTGGTGTTATCCAAAATGATGATGGCAATGACGTGGGTTTGCTTGCCGGTGAGCGTCTGCGCTTGGGCGTTGGGAACGTATCCGAGTTCCTTAATGACGCGCGCGATTTTGTTCTGCGTCTTTTCGCTAAGCTTTTCTCGTTTGTCGTTGAGGTAATACGAGACGCTTGCCGTCGAGGTTCCCGCCTCTCGAGCGACGTCTGCAATCGTAACGCGCTGTTTTGCCACAGCGACTCCTTCCGACAGATGAGCATTTTCCAACATGATGACTTTGAGTCTTGGTGAGGGATGCGCTTCGGTGAGCGGCTTTCTCCTTTCATATGAGTATGCAACAAATGCGGTATACGGGTGGGGTCGAAATTTGTGACCGGCATGCGTATCTGCCGTCTACCGAGAAAATCAAATACTTCTTGACTTTTGAAATCGATGGTAAAATCGCAGGATTCATTTTTGGTTAAACGCATAACTAAATAGCGTAACCAACGCTCTGACCTGCGCGTTTACCGAAATAAGCTGGCATTAAGAAAATTAAGCACCTATATTGGTCTTGTCGAAAAGACAGCAAGTCCAAACGGCAGGGGATGCTCCGGAGGCCTCCGCAAACGGTGTCTTGCGCACGCAACTCTATGAAAAGAGGGAAGCAATGAAGATCGTAGGCGTTGCCGCCTGTACCGTGGGTATCGCCCACACGTATATGGCCCAGAAGGCGATTCAAGATGAATGCGCCGCCCGTGGCATCGAGTGCAAGGTCGAGGCTCAGGGTGGCCTGGGTATCGAGAATGAGCTCACGCAGGAAGACGTGGACTCCGCCGACCTGGTCCTGGAGTCCGTCGACGTGGGTGTCGAGAACGAGGACCGTTTTGAGCAGAAGATGGCCGAGGGCAAGTTCCTCAAGGTCGGTACTTCCGATGTAATCGCCGATCCGGTCAAGATCATCGACCAGGCTGTTGAGATTATCAAGGCGACGGGTGGCGCCGTTGACGCGCCCAAGGCCGAGGCCAAGGCAGAGAAGAAGGCCGTCTCCGCTGCCCCGCAGGCCCCGACACCGGCGTCCAAGCAGTCTATCTTTGCCGATCCTGGCAAGACGCTGCTCAATGCATTCAATACCGGCGTTTCCTATTTTATCCCCATTGTCGTTATCGGTGGCGTGTTCCTCGCCTTCTCGTTGGCATCCGGTACTGCCGGTGCTAGCGGTATGGAGGTAACCAACCCGTTGATGGTGAGCCTTAATACCATCGGCATGGCCGGCATCTCCATGATGATTCCGGTGCTTGCGGCTTACATCTCCTACTCGATGGCCGGCAAGCCCGCGCTCGCCCCCGGTTTTGTCCTGGGCTACCTGGTCAACAACGCAGTCGTTACCCCTAACGGCAACAGCGTTTCGACCGGCTTCTTGGGCGCCATGATCATGGCAGTTATCTGCGGCTACTTTGTCCGCTGGATGAAGACCTGGAAGGTCAACAACACCATCCAGACCATCATGCCCATCCTGATCATCCCGATTCTGACCTCGCTTGTCCTGGGCATGGCCTATATCTACATCCTGGCCACGCCGCTTGGCTTTGTGATGGACTGGCTCACCGGCGTGCTCGGCAGCCTGCAGGGCGGTTCCGCAGTTGTCCTGGGTCTGGTCATTGGCGTTATGACCGCCTTCGATATGGGTGGCCCCATCAACAAGACCGCTTCGACCTTTACTATGGCCATCATGGCCTCCGGCATCTATGGCCCCAACGGTATGTTCCGCGTCGCCGTCGCCGTTCCCCCGATTGCCTGTGGCCTCGCTGCGCTCATCGCCAAAAACAAGTTCGATGACGCCGATCGCCAGATGGGTATCTCCGCACTGTTCATGGGCTGCATCGGTATTACCGAGGGCGCCATTCCCTTCGCGGTCAAGGACCTCGGTCACACCCTGCCCGGCATTTGCATCGGCTCTGCCGTGGGCGCGGCGCTTGCCGCCTTCCAGGGCATCGACTGCTATGTTCCGCATGGTGGCTTTATTGTCGCCCTGGCCACCAACAACGTCGCGCTGTTCTGCCTGGACATCGTGATTGGCTCCTTGGTCGCCGCTGCAATCCTGATTGCCATGAAGCCCACGCTCGATAAGCAGGCCAAGTAAACCTTTAAGGACTCCGGTTGTGCGGAGGGATGGATTTGACTCCGCACAACCGCCCCTACACAACAAAATCCATCCGCACTGATAGGGCCCACATCTGGGTCCCAGGGAACTTTTGTCAAAAATCCTCTGGAGAAGGAGAACAAAATGTCCAACCTCACCATCCGCCAGGCCGTTCAGGGCATGCTCAAGCTGCAGGACAGCGGCGATCACGCAACCATGGTCGGCATTGGCCCCATGAGCCCCAACCTGATTCAGGCCGTGTTCGAGCTTGCCAAGGACGAGGATTTCCCGCCCATGTTTATCGCTAGCCGCAACCAGGTCGATATGGACGAGATGGGCGCCGGCTACGTCAACGGTTGGGACCAGACGCGCTTTGCCGCCGACATTAAGAAGGTTGCCGACGAGGTGGGCTATACCGGTCCGTACTACCTGTGCCGCGATCACGGCGGTCCGTGGCAGCGCGACGAGGAGCGTAACGCCCACCTGCCCGAGGACGAGGCCATGGAGCTCGCCCGCAAGTCCTTTGTCGCCGACATGGAGGCAGGCTTTGACCTGCTGATGGTCGACCCCACCAAGGACCCCTATCAGATCGGCAAGGTTATTCCGCTCGACGTGGTGCTTCGCCGCACGATCGATCTTATCGACTATCTTGAGCAGTACCGTCGCGAGCATAACCTGCCCGAGGTTGCCTATGAGGTCGGTACCGAGGAGACCAATGGCGGCCTGACCTCCACCGACAAGTACGAGGAGTTCATTTCTCAGCTGCAGCCCGAGCTCGAGAAGCGCGGCTGCCCCATGCCCACCTTTATCGTCGGCCAGACCGGTACGCTCACCCGTTGGACCGAGCAGGTCGGTCATTACAACTTTAAGAATGCCCGCGAGCTCGCCGACATGGCCAAGCGCTACGGCGTGGGCCTGAAGGAGCACAACGCCGACTACCTGGACGACGCGACGCTGCTCGAGCACATCCCGGCACACGTGACCGCTTCCAATGTCGCCCCTCAGTACGGCACCGAGGAGACCCGCGCTTACCTCAAGCTCTGCGCTACCGAGCAGATTCTGGTCGACAACGGCCTGTGCGACGATCCCTCCAATCTGTATCACACGCTGCTGGTCAAGGCCATCAAGACCGAGCGCTGGCGCAAGTGGATGACCGGCGACGATGTCAACCTGCAGGTTGACGACATTCTGGCCGACGACGAGCTCAGCCTGAAGATTCTGGATGTCTCCGGCCACTACGCGTTCAACGATCCCGAGGTCAAGGAGCAGGTCGAGAAGCTCTATCGCAACCTCGCTGCCCAGGACATTGACGGCAAGCGCTTTGTGATCGAGCACATCAAGCGCCCGATCAAGCAGTACGTCGTCGGTCTTAACCTCAAGGGCGTCACGAGCCGCATCGAGAAGGCTCTCTAAGTAGCTTTTCCTACACGACGCCGGGCCTGGGGCATGTCCCAGCTGCAGGCCCGGCACATAGGACAAAAGGACATCCCCTTTGTCCTATTTTTTGAGTTTTGGATTCCTTAGAAGGAGTTTGCACCATGAAGTTCTTTATCGATACCGCCAACCTTGACGAGATCGCCGAGGCCAAGAGCTGGGGCTGCCTTGCCGGCGTCACCACCAACCCGTCCCTGTACGCCAAGACCGGCGGCAAGCTCGCCGACTTTGAGCCCCATATGCTCAAGATTGCCGAGCTCTGCGAGGGCCTGCCCGTGTCTGCTGAGTCCACCGCGACCACTGCCGAGGGCATGATCGAGGAGGGCAAGCGTCTTGCCGCCCTGGCTCCCAACATCGTGGTCAAGCTTCCCGTGTGCGAGGCCGGCCTCGCCGCCTGCCGCGCCCTGGCCGATGCGGGCGTGCGCGTCAACATGACGCTTGTTTTCTCGCCGACGCAGGCCCTCATGGCCGCCAACGCCGGTGCCCGCTACATCAGCCCGTTTGTCGGCCGCTTTGACGACATCGCCGAGGACGGCATCTCGCAGCTCGACAATGTCGTGACATGCATCAAGAACTATGACTGGACCGGCAAGAACGTCGACGACACCGTCGAGATCATCACCGCTTCGGTCCGCACGCCCAACCACGTGACCCAGGCGGCTCTTCTTGGTGCCGACATCGCGACCGTGCCCATGGCCGCTCTCAAGAAGTGCCTGCATCACCCGCTGACCGACCAGGGCCTCGCCTCTTTTGAGGCTGACTGGCAGAAGGTCGTCGCTCTGGCTTAACGACCGGGTTGCCCTCGGCATCGCGCCATCCGGTGCCGGGGTTGTTCTCAAGAGAGGAATTCGTATGACCAACCAGGAGCTGGCGAAGGTCGCCAATGAGGTCAGGAAGGGTGTCGTGACTGCGGTTCACGCGGCCAAGTCGGGACATCCGGGTGGATCGCTCGGTGCAGCCGACATCATGACGTATCTGTACTTTGAGGAAATGAATATCGATCCTGCCGACCCTCACAAGGCCGATCGCGACCGCTTTGTGCTCTCCAAGGGTCACGCGGCGCCGGGCCTGTATTCGGTGTTGGCAAATCGCGGCTATTTTCCCGTCGAAGAGCTCGAGACGCTCCGCCATATTGGCAGCCGACTGCAGGGCCATCCCAACATGAACGATACCCCAGGCATCGATATGTCCACCGGCTCGCTCGGTCAGGGCATCTCTGCTGCAGTTGGAATGGCGCTTGCCGCTAAGCACTGGGGCGACAGCTACCGTGTCTACACGTTGCTGGGCGACGGTGAGTGCGAGGAAGGCCAGGTGTGGGAGGCGGCTATGTTTGCCGGCAACCATGCGCTCGACAATCTTGTTGCCGTCGTCGACCACAACGGCTTGCAGATTGACGGCACGATCGATGAAGTCAACTCGGCCATGCCGCTTGCCGACAAGTTCCGCGCCTTTAAGTGGCATGTGATAGAGCTAGCCGATGGCAACGACATGGCGCAGATTGAGGCGGCTTTCGCCGAAGCTCGCGAGGTGACCGGCGCGCCCGTCGCTATCATCGCCGAGACGGTGAAGGGCAAAGGCGTCTCCTTTATGGAGAACCAGGTTGGCTGGCATGGCAAGGCGCCCAATGACGAGCAGTTTGAGCAGGCCATGGCCGAGCTCGCGGCAGCAGGAGAGGAACTCTAATGGCAGAGGTCAAAAAAGTCGCCACGCGCGTAAGCTACGGCGAGGCGCTCGTCGAGCTGGGCAATGAGCACGATGACTTTGTAGTGCTCGATGCCGACCTGGCTGCCGCTACGCAGACGGGTAAGTTTAAGACTGCCCATCCTGAGCGCTTTTACGATGCCGGCATCGCCGAGAGCAACCTGATGGGTCTTGCCGCCGGCATCGCGACCACGGGCCGCGTTGCTTTTGCGAGCACCTTTGCGATGTTTGCCGCCGGTCGCGCCTACGAGCAGGTCCGCAATTCCATTGGCTACCCGCACCTCAACGTCAAGATTGGCGCCACCCATGCCGGCATTTCGGTGGGCGAGGACGGCGCCACGCACCAGTGCTGCGAGGATATCGCACTCATGCGTACGATTCCGGGTATGACGGTGGTCGTTCCCGCCGACGATGTCGAGGCCCGCGCCTGTGTGCGCGCCGCCTATGAGTTTGAGGGGCCGGTCTACATGCGCTTCGGCCGCCTGGCAACACCGGTCATCAACGATCACGAGGACTACGAGTTCAAGATCGGCCGCGGTGTTGTTGTACGGGAGGGCTCTGATGTCACGATCGTCGCGTGCGGTCTCATGGTCGCTGAGGCACTCGCTGCTGCCGAGGCGCTCGCTGCCGACGGCATCGATGCTGAGGTCATCAACATGCATACGATCAAACCGCTCGATGAGCGTTTGGTGGTTGCCAGCGCCAAGAAGACCGGTCGCGTGGTCACCGCCGAGGAGCATTCGATTATCGGTGGTCTTGGCGAGGCCGTTGCCTCGGTGCTCGCGGAGCAGCATCCAGTGCCGATGCGTCGCGTCGGCGTGCGCGATGTGTACGGCGAGTCCGGCCCTGCGGTCGATTTGCTGCATAAGTACGGTTTGGACGCCGACGGCATCGAAGCTGCGGTCAGGTCCGTGTTGTAAGGAAGGCTTTCCATGGGGTTTGTATCTGCCAACCAAGTGACGATTGGCTACGCCGCCGCCTCGCGCGAGGACGCGCTGCATTATCTGTCCGAGCAGGCTGTTGAGCTTGGTTTTGCCGATGACGCGTCTGCTGTAGAGGCGGCTTTTATTGCTCGCGAAAACGAGGCCGAGACTGGCCTCGTCGCCGGTTTTGCCGTTCCGCATGCCAAGAGCGATGCGATCCATACACCGGGCGTGGCCGTGCTCAAGCTGTCCGAGCCTGTTGAGTGGCCGAGCTTTGATGGCGTGCCCGTCGATGTGGCGCTCGCGCTGTACGTGCCCGCCGGCGAAGCGGGAACCACGCACCTGCGTCTGCTCTCCAAGGCTGCCGTGATGCTGATGGATGCTGGCTTCCGTGACAGGGTGCGCGAAAGCACCGATCCTGTCGAGATTGCCGAGCTCATCAACGCCGGGCTCGAGGGCTAGAACGGGCTCTCCGTTCCATTAATCGATCCTTCTCCAAGGAAAAGGGCCGCGACGCTATAGGCGTCGCGGCCCTGTCTGCGTTTCCCCAGATAAAACCTGCCAAAATAAACCTGTCCCTTTTTGGTAGGTAAAACGGGAGCCGTTTCACCGCAACTTAGGGTGCGGTTGGGATGTGTACGCTTTAATGAGCGGCGCCCATGGTTAGAGAGATTACGCTCGTCTCTCTAAATGTCTCTCTAATGGGAAGCTCGGTTAGAGAGATGGCCTTAGGCTATCTAGCAGTGAATTCGATACATCTCTCTAAATGTCTCTCTAAACAAGGTGCTTATCTCTCTAAAGTTAGAGAGATAAGCACCTTGTTTAGAGAGACGGAATGCCAGTTTTCGTCCGTCCGTTACCATCTGCCAAAAATGGCGGATAAAGGACTCATTGAAGTAATGGGTTCATCGACGAGCTGTAACCGCCGCTATCGGAAAAAGTAGGTGCGGCCGAGACGCCTCTCAAGTGCCTCTCGAAGTTAGAGGGGTGCTAGAGAGGCAGTTGTCTTGCGACATTTCCCCAGATAAAACCTGCCAAAATAAACCTGTCCCTTTTTGGCAGGTCTGCGGGTCAATGCCCATCAAACGAAGTTGCGGTGGAATAGTTCCTGTTTGGGTCCGATAAGCCGTAAGACAGGAACTATTCCACCGCAACTTATCGGGATGCGCTACAGGTTCATGTTGCCGTGGATGTAAGGAGTGACCTCGGGGGAGATGTGACCGCAGCCCAGCTCGTGTAGCGCGGACTCGATGGCGGCGGGAAGCGGGGCCTTGCCCTCGTCGTTGACCGCGGTACTGCCGAGGGCGGCGATCTTGGCGACGTCTGCCGGCGCGGCCTCGATATGCATGCAGCCGCCGATCAGGCGCGCGCGTACCTGTGCCAGGTCAAGATCGTGCAGGTAATCCTCGCAGGCGCGGATTACATCGACCTTCTCGCGCGTAAGCTTCTCGCCCGTGGGGACGCGCGTGGCAAGACAGGCTCCCGCCGGCAGGTTCCAAACGGGGTAGCCCCATGCACGCAGCAACTCGCGCTCTTCGTCCTTGGTAAAGCCGACCTCCATAAGAGGGGAGCGTACGCCGAGCTCTTCTGCCGCACGCATGCCGGGGCGGTAGTCACCGCGATCGCCTGCATTGCTGCCATCGATGACGGTGGGAAAGCCGAGCGACCTGGCGTGGTTGACGATGGCGGTAAAGCCGGCGCGCTTGCAGTGGTAGCAGCGGTCGGCGTCGTTGCAGGCTACCTGGGGGAGCTGCAGCTGATCGACCGAGAGGTTGAGCACGGGGAGCTTGAAATGCGGCCCCTCATCGGCCTGCCCGTCAACCGCCCGCTCAAACGAAGCCTGCTCGGGCGTGCCGATGAGCGGCGTGGTGAGGTGAACGAGAAGCGTGCTGGCGGGCATGATGCGGGCGCAGACCGCGGCCAAAAAGCTGCTGTCGACGCCACCGGAAAAGCCGATGGCGACGCGTCCGTATGCCAAAAGCAGCTGCTCGAGCGCTGTGAGTTTGTCCTGAAGCCCCTCTGCAGGTGCGGTGGTGTCTGAAAGCATGAATCGATCCTTGCCGTTGAGTACTCGGTCGAAAACTATAATCCTACCGAGCCGCTTGTCATAAGACTTCTATCTATGTAACGAAAGTGCAATATGCTATATACGTTATATACAAGTTTACAGGTGCGGTAAAGTTGCGGGAGTACAGCAGCGCGAAGCGATGGGGGACCGATATGATCAAGGCCGTTATTTTCGACATGGACGGAACGCTGGTCGATACCGAGCGTTTGGGTATCAAGGCGTGGAAGGCGGGCGCGGCCGAGCTGGGATTCGCGATTGATGATGCGCTGATCCATCAGTTTATCGGCCGCACGCTGCCCGATGTTATGGACATCCTTGATAAGCATTACGGCAGCCATGAGACCACCGAGGCGATCTATCGTCGTCACAAGGAGATTCGCGACGAGATGGTCAAGACCGATCTGGAGCTTAAGGACGGTGCCGCCGAGTGCCTCGACGGGCTGCTGGCTGCGGGCTATCACGTGGGTCTTGCGACGTCGTCGCGTCACGTCACGGCCGAGCGCAACCTCAAAATGGTCGGTCTCTTTGACAAGTTTGAAACGGTGACCTGCGGCGAGGACGTCGTGCACGGCAAGCCCGACCCCGAGATGTACCTGCTCGCCTGCGAGCGCACGGGCTTTGCCCCCGAGGAGTGCGCCGTGGTCGAGGATTCGCGCAACGGTTGCGTCTCGGGCATCACGGCCGGTTGCCACGTGTTTGCCGTTCCCGATATCGTGCCGCTGCCGCAGGACGTGGTGGATGGCTGCGAGGCCGTGCTCGATACGCTGTTCGATCTGACGGCGGCGGTCAAGACCGTGCGCTAGCGTTTGCACGCGAGTCGCCATGCCCCGCGCCCGATCCCGCAGGACGGTGACGGTAACGGCGCCTGCGTGGAGGCGCTGACGCAGTCAGCCCCTCTTATCACGCCAAGATTGCTGTTTTGGCCGATAAGAGGGGCATTGTGCTTTAAGCGACTGGGGCTGCGGCCTTGGTAAGGAGCTGGCGGAGGGTTATGACGCTACAAGTTATTCCAGGAGCCAGTCGATCACGTTGCGCTTGCGGACTCCTTCGTAGTTCGCGTCCGCAAACAGCGTGTCGAGCGTAAGAAGCGTCTTGGGGTAGTTGTCTCGGACTTTCTTAAAGGGGGCCAACTCTCGATTGAGGGTAGTTTCGTCGAGCGTTGTGGCTGAAACCTGAAAATAGGCTGTCTCGTCTGACTTTAGGGCAACAAAATCGATTTCCCCGCCGTCGATATCGCCCACGTAGACGTCGTATCCACGGCGTAGGAGCTCGAGATAAACAACATTTTCGAGGATATGACCGATATCGCTGCTTTGGGTTTTGACGAGAGCGCCTCTAAGTCCAAGGTCAACGGCGTAGTATTTGCCGTTTGTTGAAAGAAGCTGCCGACCGCGCACGTTATAGCGCGGAGCAAAGTACAACACAAGGCTGTCTGTTAAGCCTTTGAGGTACTTGGCTACGGTTTTCTGGTCGGTTTTGTTGCCGTTGGACGAGAGCGTGTCGGAGATTTTTTTAATCGAGATCCGGTTTCCAATGCTATGGAGTAGGAACTTGGTGATATCGCGCAGGGTCGGGACGTCCGAGACCTTCAGGCGTTCGATAACGTCGCGTATGACGATGGTATCGTAGAGGCTCATAAGATAATCGCGCGCCTGGGGTCCCTGAATACCCGTCTCGGCGATAAAGGGAAAAGAGCCCCGGGTGATGTACTCGTCAAACAACTGCGCGGGAGCCTTTCCGTCATTGGTTTTTGCCGAGCAAAACTCTTTAAAGGATAGGGGCAGTATCTTGAGCTCTACGTAGCGGCCGGAGAGCAAAGTTGCCAGCTCGCTCGAGAGCAGATAAGCGTTGGAACCGGTTATGTAGAGGTCGACATTGTCCTTGATAAAAAGACTGTCGACGGCTTTTTCGAAATGCTCGACGTGCTGTATCTCGTCCAGAAAAACGTAGTTCATCTTATCGGGGACGAGTCTGGCGGAAATGTAGTCGTAGAGTGTTCTATACGACGTAAGCGACTCGAACTCCAGGTCTTCAAAGTTGAGGGATATAACCTGGTCGCCTGTGATTCCATGATCGCGCAGGTAGCTACGGTAGATTTCGAATAGCTTTGATTTGCCGGACCTTCGCACGCCCGAAACGACCTTGATGACGTGCGAGTCTTTCCACGAAATGAGCCAGTCGAGGTACTGTTTGCGATCAATCAGATTCATGAAACCCCTTTCTTGGCGAGAAAAAACTGGAGCAAAATCAATACTTATAGGAAATATCTAAAAATATGGAATTGAATCTATTTTAACAAAAAAGTTAATGAAAAATGGATTACATTCCATAAATATCCGTAGCCGCAGGTCCGGCTAAACGGGGAGGGAACATGGGGCCAGCAAAACGCCGCAGCGGGACTGTTCCCGTTGCGGCGTTTTTTGTTACAGGTAGGCGCCCAGGTTGATGTCGGTTATTGGGGCCGCGGATGGGCCCGTCGGGTGCTGCTCGGCCTTTTGGGTGCTCACACGTTCGAGCAAGAAGGGGCGCACGATTTCCTGACGGTTGATGTCCTCGATGGCCGTGACCGCGGTGACGGTGCGCGCGGCAGAGCCGATGCGGACATGCTTTGTCTTCGCCGGGGCTTTGTTTTCGATTTGCTCCATGAGCAATTGAATGCCCTTGCGGCCAATCTCGTAGCCTGGGGGTGCCACCGTGGTGAGTGGGACCGACCCGCTCCAGGCGAGCGGGTTGCCGTCGCAGCCGGCCACGCGGACCTGCTCGGGGACGGAGATGCCTTTGTCTATCAGCGCCGAGATAACGCCCGACGCCAGTACGTCGGTCAGGCCGATGACAAAATCGGGGCGCTCGTCGCCGGAGCGCTCGGCAATCTGGGCGCCGATGCTGTAGCCGTCGGCAGCGGTATTCCATTCGCCGGCGTCGATGACTTCGATCTTGATATCGGGGTGCAGGGCAAGGGCCTTGTGGATGCCAAGTACGCGCAGAGTGAGCTGCATGAATGCTGCTCGACCCACAACGGTGATATGGCGTGCGCCACGGGCAACGGCGAGCTCGGCGATAATGCGCCCCTGCGCCTCGTTGTCGGCGGCCACGTAGTAACCGGGTTCGGAACAGTGGATGTCCAGATGGACGATCGGCACGGGCATCTTGGTCATGGCGGGGTGCCAGTCGGGAGACGCCATGGGCTGAACCATGACGCCGGACATCTGCGTGCCCATAAAATAGCGCAGGTAATGATCCTCGAGAATATCGTCGTTATCGGCATTGGCGATGAGTAAATCGTAGCCGTGCTTGCGGGCCTCGTTGTGGGCGCCGCTGGCAATTTGGAGCGAGAAGCCGTGGTCGAGGCGGGGGAGGACTAGGCCAAAGGACTTGGTGGCGCCGCCTGCGAGCTGACGGGCGCTTTGGTTGGGCAGGTAGCCCAGTCGATTGATGGTTTCGTTGATAAGTTTGAGGGTCTCGGGGCGCAGCTTTTCGGGATGGTTGAGCGCGTTGGAAACCGTGCCCAGCGAGACTCCCGCCTCGCGCGCGACATCGCTGATTTTTACCTTTGCCATAGCGGCCCCTTTGATGCGTTTCAAGTACAAGCCAGATTGTAGCATCGCCCGCCCCTAGGGTGTCAAAACCTGCCAATTAGGGACAGGTTTATTTTGGTAGGTTTTATCTGGGCAAACGCTGGAGCCCAAACCACCACAAAGGTGCCTGTCCCCATCGTGGTGGTTTGGGCATGTGTGCATCGGGTGGTATCTAAGTTGAGATACCACTTCTGGTATATCAGCTTGCGCTTGCGTGAGTACAATACTCGAACGTTATACGTCTCAGCGCCCCCTGTGCGTGGACGTCTTGCAGTCACGCGAACGAAGGGATTTATCCTATGTGCGGAATCGTCGGCTACACCGGCTCTGATATTGCAAAGAACATCCTGGTCACAGGCCTTAAGCGCATGGAGTATCGCGGCTATGACTCCTCGGGCGTTGCGCTCGAGGTGGGCGAGGGCGCCGCGGCACACCTCGACGTCATCCGCCGCGTGGGCAAGGTTGCGGGCCTGGAGAGCGAGCTTTCCAATATCGATAGCGACGCAACCTGCGGCATCGGTCACACCCGCTGGGCCACCCACGGCAAGCCTTCTGTCGTTAACGCTCACCCCCACACCAGCTGCGACGGTCGTATCGCCATCGTCCACAACGGCATCATCGAGAACTTCGCCGAGCTGCGCGAGGAGCTGGAGGGCCGCGGCCATCACTTTAAGAGCGAGACCGATACCGAGGTCTTCGCGCATCTGATCGAAGAGGCCTATGCCGAGACACACGACCTGATGGCCTCCGTGCGCGAGGCTTGCACCCACGTGGTGGGCGCCTATGGCTTGGCCGCCGTGTGCGCCGACGAGCCTGGCGTAATCGCCGTTGCCCGCAAGGACTCCCCGATCGTGGTCGGCGTGGGCGAGACCGGCTCCTACGTTGCCTCCGACGTGATTGCGCTCATCGACGCCACCCGCGATGTCGTGGTGCTCGAGGACGGTCAGTTTGCCAAGCTCACGCCCGCGGGCGTCGAGTATACCGACGAGGCCGGCAACGTGATCGAGCCCAAGATCACCCATATCGACTGGGACCTGGACATGGCCGAAAAGGGCGGTTATCCCGACTTTATGCTCAAGGAGATTCACGAGCAGCCTCGCGTCGTGCGCGACACGCTGGTGGGTCGCATGACCCCTGCCGGCGAGCTCGACATCGACGAGCTGGGCCTTTCGCTCGAGGAGCTCAACGACATCGACCGTGTCTACGTGATCGCCTGCGGCACCAGCTATCACGCTGGTCTCATTGCTAAGAATCTCATTGAGGGCTGGGCTCGCATCCCCACCGAGGTTGAGGCGGCCAGCGAGTTCCGCTACCGCAATCCCATCATTACGCCGACGACGCTCGTCGTTGCCGTGTCCCAGTCGGGCGAGACGGCCGATACCCTCGCCGCCATTCGCGACGCGCGTATCAAGGGCGCCAAGGTCTTTGGCATCACCAACGTGGTGGGCAGCCCGGTGGCGCGCGAGAGCGACGGCGTCATCTACACCAAGGCCAACAAGGAGATCGCGGTCGCCTCGACCAAGAGCTTCATCGGTCAGGTTGTGAGCCTGACGCTTTTGGCTCTGCTGCTGGCGCAGGTCAAGTACCGTCTGACCACCAAGCAGACGCGCATGATGTTCCGCGAGCTTTCCGATACGGCCGAGCAGATCCAGTGGATTTTGGACACGCAGACCGAGGCCGTGCACGAGGCCGCCCTGCTGTGCAAGGACGCGCAGTCGGCGCTGTTCGTGGGCCGCGGTATGGGCGCTGCCATCTCCTACGAGGGCGCGCTCAAGCTCAAGGAGGTTAGCTACCTGCACGCCGAGGCATATGCCGCCGGCGAGATGAAGCACGGCCCCATCGCACTGATCGATCCGGGCTTCCCCGTCATCGCCGTGGCCACCAAGAGCGCCACCTACGACAAGACCGTGTCGAACCTTATGGAGTGCAAGGCGCGCGGTGCCAAGGTTATCGTCGTTGCCACCGAGGGCGACGAGGAAATTAACAAGATCGCCGACTGCATCATCCGCGTGCCGGCCGTCCGCGACGTGTTCAGCCCCATCACGGCGAGCGTCCCGCTGCAGCTGCTCGCCCGCGAGGTCGCCATCCTGCGCGGCTGCGACGTCGACCAACCTCGTAACCTGGCGAAAAGCGTTACTGTCGAATAATTGTTGTTCCGGCGTTTTACCAAACGCCGGAACTGCTCGACGCTGCGCGAGCCGCATCCACGCCAATCTGACGTTCAATTTCGAGGGCGCGACCAGAAGGTCAGTGCCCTCTCATTTCACGTCACCTTGGCGCAAATGCGGCTCGCTCGCTGTTGGTGACTGACATCAGGTGCTCCGTTGTCGAAACGCGCTAACAAGAAGGGCCCGGCTCCGTTGTGGCGGAGTCGGGCCTTGTTGCATTTGCCCAGATAAAACCTGCCAAAATAAACCTGTCCCTTTTTGGCAGGTTAGCGGAGCTTGCTGGTCTCGAAGTACTTGGGATATTGGTCCAGGACCTCGGTCTGGTTGCGGAACATCATATGCAGGTGCTTGCTGACCAAAAAGCTCGCCTCGATGGGGTCGCGACCGGCGATAGCGCGGCGGATTTTCTTGTGCTCGTTAACAATCTCCTGATTGTCGAGCCTCTGCGTGGCGGCGCGCAGCCAGCGGAAGCGCTCCAGGTCGGCATTGGTCTCTTCGAGCCACGACCAAACGGTGCTGCGACATGCGATGCTAAAAATCATGTGATGCATGAGGTTGTCGCTCAAAAAGAAGCCGATGCGATCCTCTTCGGCCATGGCTTTTTCCTGCAGCACGATGGCGCGGTCGAGCTGCTCGATGCCGGCCGACGTGGCTCGCGCACAGCACTCCACAATCACCTGCTTTTCCAGATGTTCGCGGATGTAGCAGGCACTCTCGGCAAGGGTGAGGTTGATGGGTGAGACGTAGGTGCCGCTCTGGGGCACGGTGCGCACCAGGCCTTCCTGCGCCAAGCGAACCAAAGCCTCGCGCACGGGCGTGCGCCCCATATCCAGGTCGTCGCAAAGTTGCTTGACGCCCAGCTTTTCGCCCGGCTTGTAGTCCAGGTAGACGATTTTGCGTCGAATGGTGTGGTAGGACTGGTCCTGTAGGCTCGTTTCCTGCTCGCCGACGTGCATCGATTCTTCCATAGCGCCTCGCAACTGTTCTATCAAACTCATATGTCAGTTGTTAATTATGCCGCGAATCAGCTCTCCGCGGTGGGTAATTCGGCTGTTGCCCAAGAACTATTGCGGCATCTTAGTCTGTGTTTGCGCAAGGCTGCGCTCAATGTTGCCGTATCATAAGCCGTCGCAAACGTGAAATAGAAAGAAGGAATCCCATATGCAACTGGCAAATATCGTACGCGAGCGCTGGAAAGGCGTTTTGTTCTGCCTGATCATCGCCATTCCCGCGGCGTTGCTCGGCAAACAAATTGAGGTGGTCGGCGGTCCGGTATTCGCCATCCTCTTTGGCATGGTCCTGGCGCTCGTCTTTCCCAAGAATCGTCGCGAACAGCTCGCCGCCGGCGTCACCTATACGTCCAAAAAAGTCTTGCAGTACGCGGTAATCCTGCTTGGCTTTGGCATGAACCTCTCGCAGATTCTGTCCAAAGGCGCTCAGTCGCTGCCGATTATCGTGGCGACGATTTCGACCTCGCTTGTCATCGCCTTCGTACTCTGCCGCGTTATGAACGTGCCGGGCAAGATCGCGACGCTTGTGGGTGTGGGTTCATCGATTTGCGGCGGTTCTGCCATCGCCGCGACCGCGCCCGTCATCGATGCCGACGATCGCGAGATTGCCCAGGCTATTTCGGTCATCTTCCTGTTTAACGTTATCGCGGCGCTCGTGTTTCCGACGCTCGGCGGCATGCTCGGCCTGACCAACGAGGGCTTTGGCCTGTTTGCCGGTACCGCCATCAACGACACCTCGTCCGTAACGGCTGCGGCGAGCGCTTGGGACAGCATGCATCCCGGCGCCAATGTGCTCGAGAGCGCCACGGTGGTCAAGCTCACCAGGACGCTGGCCATTATTCCCATTACGTTGGTTCTCGCATGCTGGCAGATGCATCTGGCGCGCAAGGCCGGCGGCGACGCCAAAAGCACGTTCTCGCTTAAACGCGCGTTTCCCATGTTTGTGCTGTTCTTTGTGCTGGCGAGCGTAATCACCACGGTGCTTCAGCTTCCCGCGTCCATTACGGCGCCCATCAAGGAGCTTTCGAAGTTCTTTATCGTGATGGCCATGGCGGCTATTGGTTTTAATACCGATATCGTCGAGCTGGTCAAAAAGGGCGGCAAGCCCATCGCATTGGGCTTTTGCTGCTGGATTGGCATTGCGTGCATGAGTTTGGGAATGCAGCACGTGCTGGGAATCTGGTAGAGAAGTAGCTTATTTGCGTGCTGGTTGCCGGTGAGCGCATTCTCACGGTGGAGCGATAGGAGCTCTTGCGGGTATGGCTTGTCCGCAGGTTGATAGGTCCCGAAGAGCTCTTATCGCCCCGCCAGGATGGCGATGCGGGGCAACACCTATACTCGCAGGACGGCGCTCTCTGTCCTATAGTGTTTGGTGAGCAATATCGTTCAATTTTGAAACACTCGGTCGTGCGACCGTCGGCGGTTGCACGTCGCCGCGGACAGGGGCAAATCATGGATAGCGATGCCAAGCTGAACATCTTGACCGAGGCCCTGGCTGCTGCCGGGGCCTCGGCATTGGCAATCGATGCGCGTGGGGACGTCGCGATTTCGACCATGAATGACGCGGCGCTTGAGCGGGATGTGGCAGCTTTTGTTGCCGAACGCCTCGACCGTATAGGAGACGGCGCGCGTCTGGTTATGGGGCGTGCGGGTACGCGCCTGAGCCTGACCGTTCGCTCCGTCGACAAAGAGGGCGGGGGCCTTTGGGTCGTCGTGGTCCGCGAGGTGCGCGGCGCCGCGGCGCACGCGGGCATCGAGTGGCTCAACGCCGACGAAGTTGAGGCCCGCTACGAATCGAGCGCGTACGGCATCGTTGAGGGGCCTGCCTCGGTGGCTGCGCCGGTCGCCGAGAGCTACGCGCGCGGTGTGCCCCTTATGCTCGAGGGCGAGCTGGGAACGGGTCAGGTCGAGATTGCCATGCGCCTCTATCTGGACGGTCCTTTTGTCGATCAGCCCTTTGTTGCCGTTGCGCTCGATGAGCTAACGGATCGCGGCTGGCGCCATCTGCTCAAAAGCGCCGAATCGCCGTTGTTCCAAACGGGGCTGACGCTTTGCATTGAGGGCTGGAACACGGTTGGCCCCCAGCGTCTCCGCGAGCTCGTTTCCACGATGGCCGACACCGCGTTGGCGACGCGCTGCCATGTGGTGCTGACGGCGAATGACATGCCGGGCGGCAGCGAAAGTGATCAAGCCGCCTTTGTGACCGAGCGCTTCGCCTGTGCGGTGAGCGTGGCGCCGGCAATCGTCGAGCAGGGAGCCACGTCGCAAAAGATTGCGCGCTATTTGGAATATCTCGCTGGTGCATTTGGGACGGCAGCGCCCACGCTGTCTGCCGCGGCGACGAAGGCGCTCGATGCTTACCGCTGGCCGCGCAATTATCTGCAGCTCCGCGAGGTCTCGGAACGACTGTATATATTGGTGGGGGCGGGCACGGTGGATCGCGCTGTGGCGGAGGAAGTGCTAGCCCAAGAGGACGTGATTAAGACCGCAACCTTTGGCGCCCCGACACTCGAAAGCGACCTGTATATCCTGCGACCGCTGGCCGATACCGAGCGAGATATCGCGCATCTGGTTGTAGATCATCTCCACGGCAACCGAACCCGTGCGGCGGAGGTGCTGGGCATAAGCCGAACAACGCTGTGGCGCTTACTGAAGGACGATGACCGTTGAGCGAGGCGCCCGTGACCGCGCGCGACGCGTGTGCTACAGTCCAAAGCGTTATTGTTTCGATTTGGTTACGGCGTGCGGGGGCGTATGGCTGAGACTACAAAACCGAGCCGCAGAAGGCGGAGCGCCGCGCCGGTTAACCGACGCACAACATCGGTGACGTGGGGCAAACACGCCTCGGGGTTTGACGGCTCGTTCAAGCGCACTAAATACGGCTATCCTTCGACAGGTGCCCGCTTGGCAATGCAGGCAGAGTCCTCGCTGTGGGACCGCAAACGCGTGGTGGGTTCAAAGCTCAAGCACGACGGCACGCTCGGCTACATCAGCCGCGGGGCGGCTCGTCGCAGCGGACTCAATCCGGCTGGTTGGCATCGTTATGTTCCGATCGCGGTCGTCGTTGCAGTGATCGTCATCGCACTCGCTGCGCTTGGCTACGCCGGCGACGGTGCCAACTTGGACGCGATGTTTAAATCGCCCGAGCTCGCGCATGCAGGCACAGAAATTGTCGAGGGCGCTCAGACCCAGACGGGCGTCGCGCCCCAGCGCAGTATCGTTGCGGCGGCCTCCACCATCGCCGACGCTCAAAAGGACGAGGGCGAACAGGGCGACGGCGCCGAAACGACCCACACGAACGAAACGACGACAACTCCATCGGCAAGATAAGTTGCGAGCGGGTCCGCCGTTCGTTAGAACGGCGGAACTAATTACCTAACGTACACCACGTTGTCGCGGCGGGGTTTGGGCTCGGGTAGCGTGTCTTCGGCATAGCCCAGAATGCAGTGACCGACGCCGCGCAGGCTGCCGTCGGCGGGCAGGCCCCAGCTGGCCAGCAGCTCCAGGCCCTCGGGCGAGTCAAAGACCTCATGCGCGCGGTGAATCCAGCATGAGTCGACACCCAGTGCATAGGCGGCGTTGAGCAGGTTGCCCATGGCGAGCGATCCGTCTTCCAGGTGCGTGGGCACGCTGCGGTCGACCAGTACCACCACAACGGTCTTGGCGCCATAGAAGGGGTCGCTGTTGCTGCCCATGACCTGTGCGTTGAGCTGCGAGAGGCGCTCAACGGTCGTGGGGCCGGTGACGGCGACAAACGTCACCGGCTGGCGCCCCATGCCACTGGGTGCATACTGGCCGGCCTCGATAATGCGTGCGAGCTTTTCGGCCTCGACGGGACGATCACTGTATTTGCGGCAGCTGCGGCGGTGGATGAGTGCTTCGATAGTCTCCATGGTGTCTCCTTGCGGTGGCGTTGCAGATGCCCCGTTCATACCCGTCGGGCTCAAACGATAGACGGTCAATTGCCCGGCCAAAAGGGTAGATCCCAATTGGGAAAGTAGGTTTGCATAAAAATACCTTCAGAATGTGACAAACAAATGGGATGGTTAAACGTTTTATCCCGTCTACCCTGCGGTTTTTTACCACTTGCCTAAATGACGAACGCATAACCTCTGATAAAGGTTTTACTAAAGGAGTACCAACGTTTATCAATGCGCCGTGGTGGCGCCGGGCCAGGAGGTAACATCATGTTCCAGGCTGGAGATGTCGTCGAGACCGACTTCGAAGGATTTCTGAAGCTGCTGCGTTCCAAGACGCGCGCTTTTGTGACGATTGACGATCACGAGTACTACATCACGCACACCGATGGCTATTGGCGTGTTCAGGATTGCGAGGCCCTCAACGACAAGGGCCACTTTACTGACTGCTCCGAGCTGGTCAACACGGTCTGCGAGGTCGTCGAGCTGCCGTGGATTGCCGGCAAGAGCCTGCATGACAGCTTCTCGGGCGCTACGGTCTATGAGGCCGTCGCCGCTTAACGGGCAATAAAACCCGATTTTCACGTGACCGCTGGCGCTGCCCCCGCGCCGGCGGTCTTTTTCTGCCGATAGGCCATAAAAGTGCAAGCATTTGCGGAGAGCCTGTTGACGATAGTCAAAACTCGGACTAACCTGAAACTACAATTAGTCAAAACTCGGACTATCGAATGGTGGGAGAGATGGATTGCGCGGTTACGTTGGTCGATTTTGACCGGATGCTCAACGGGCTTGACCGCATCTATTCGAAGTTCGCGCGCACCTGCGGTCTTTCGGACTGCGCCTACTGGATGCTCGTCGACACGAGTGCAGCGGGCGGAAGCGTTGCCGTGAGTCGGCTGACAAGTGAATGGTTCTACAGCAAACAGACCATCGATTCGGCGATCAAGACGCTTAGGGCGCGAGGGCTTGCGACGTTGGAGTTTGCCGAGGGCAGTCGTAAGAACAAGGTTGTGCGACTGACCGAAGAAGGTATGCAGTTTGCCAAGCGCTACGCGTTGCCGGCGCAAAAAGCCGAGCAACAGGCATTCGAGGCGCTCGAGCCGTGGGAACAGCGCGAGATCATGCGCTTGGTCGGTAAGTTCTCCCATGTTCTTAATGAAGAGTGCGAGGCATTTAAACGGCAAGTGGCCGCCGAGAACGAGGCTGACGATAAGGGCGAAGGGGAGACATGCGACTCTTAATGAGGTTTATGAGGCCGTATCGCGGGCTGATTGCGGTGACGATGTTTGTGCTGCTGATAGATAACGTCGGCACGCTGTTGGTGCCTACAATGTTGGCGAATATGGTCAATACCGGAATCACCACGGGCGATGTCGACTACATCCTGCGCAACGGCCTCTACATGCTTATCGCGACCGGCATGGCCAGCGGCGGCGCGGTGCTGGGCTGCTATCTTTCGGCGCGCCTGGCCGCCAACGTGGCCTGCGATATCCGCAACGCCGTCTACGACAAGTCGCTTGAGCTGTCTGCCGGCGACTTTGAGCGCTTTGGCACGGGCTCGATGATCACGCGTTCGCTCAACGACATCAACGTGATCCAGCAGGCGATTCTGCAGACGATTCAACTGGTGCTGCCGGTGCCGTTTTTGGCCGTGGCGGGCATCATCTTCGCCTGGTTTATCGATCCCGCCATGGGCACGCTGCTGGGCGTCGTGGTTGCGATCGTGCTGGTGGCGGCGGTCTTTACGGTCGCTAACGCCGCGCCGATTTTTATGCGCCTGCAGAGCTTTATCGACCGCATGAACGTGGTGCTGCGCGAGAACATCGTGGGCGTTCGCGTCATCCGCGCCTTTAATAAAGAGCGCCACGAGGAGCAGCGCCTGGACGAGGTGTTTAGCGAGTACGCGGACAACGCCATTAAGGTCAACCACCTTTTTGTGGGGCTCGACAGCTCCAGCTTCTTTTTGATGAACATTGCCGAGGTGGCGGTGCTGTGGGTGGGCGGCAACCGCGTGGGCGCCCACGCCATGCAGATCGCGAGCATCTCGGCGGTGCTGGAGTACGCGCTTCTGATCCTGTTCTTTGTGATGATGGCGCAGATGGTGGTGCTGACGCTTCCGCGTGCCGCCGCATGTCTGAACCGCGCACAGCAGGTGCTGGAGATTAAGCCGAGCATCGTCGATGGCCAGCGTACGCTCGATGCGGCCGCGTCCGACTCAAAGGACGGGGCCGATACGGTCGCCGTGTTCGATCACATGTCGTTTCGCTTTGACGATGCCGACGAGGACACCCTGTGCGACCTGAGCTTTGCCTGTCGTCGCGGGCAGACCACCGCGATCGTGGGCTCGACGGGCTCGGGCAAGTCGACGGTGGCAAAGCTTCTACTGCGCTTCCACGATGCCACCAAGGGCATCATTCGCCTGGACGGCGTCGATCTGCGCGAGCTTTCGCAAGGTGAGATTCGCGGGCGCATTGCCTATGTGCCGCAGAAGGCGTGGCTGTTCTCGGGTACCGTGGCAAGCAATCTGCGCTTTGGCAACGAGGACGCGACCGAGGCGGACATGCTTCATGCGCTGCAGGTTGCCCAGAGCACCTTTGTGCTCGATCAGCCGCAGGGGCTCGATACCCCGGTGGTGCAGGGCGGTACGAACTTTTCGGGCGGCCAGCGCCAACGTCTGGCCATCGCCCGTGCGCTCATGAAGCATGCCGATCTATATATCTTCGACGATAGTTTTTCGGCCCTGGACTTTAAGACCGATGCAGCCCTGCGCCATGCGCTGCAGGACGAGACGCGCGACGCCGCGGTGCTCATCATCGCGCAGCGCATCTCGACGATTCTGCACGCCGACCAGATTGTCGTGCTCAAGGATGGCGAGGTCGTGGGCCTGGGCACGCATGGCGAGCTTATGGAAACCTGCGAGGTGTACCGCGCCATCGCGGAATCGCAGATGAAGGGAGGTGAGTAGCATGACCGAGGAGCTCAAGAAGCAGGGCGACCTTGTCGATGCCGCCGCTGCGGACGCTGCCGATAAAACGGTCGACCAGGCTGCCGCGTCGACCGAGCTGGATGACGCCGCCAAGGCGGCGGCCGGGCGCGAGGCTCGTCGTCAAGCGCTTTACGAGGAAAACGAACGAGCCGAGGATGAGCGTGCCCGCGCCGAGGCAGAGCGCATGCGCGACGTGGATGACGAAGACGAAGACGAGACGCCCCGTGATACCTGGGCGACGGTGCGCCGCCTGTGGAGCGAGGCTGCCGGCGACCATTGGCGCTTCTATATCGTGTTTGCGAGCATTGTGTTCTATGTCATCTTTAACACCGCCGCGCCGGCATATAGCGCCCGCGTGATCGATGAGCTGTGGGGCCACATTCAGGTGGCGTTTGCCAACGGAACCACCTTCAACATCACCTGGGAGAACTGCGGCAAGACCATCTTCGTCTACTTTATGATCTGGACTGCCGCCGCCTCGTTCTATGCGCTCCAGAGCTTTTTGATGTCGAGCGTGGCCGAACGCCTCAACCTGCGTCTACGCAACCGCATCGCACAAAAGCTCAACCGTCTGCCGCTTGCCTTCTTTGATGCGCATCGTCCCGGTGAGGTCGTCAGCCGTGCGACCAACGACTTGGACAAGATGTCCGAGAGCATGCAGCGCGGATTGCTGCAGCTGCTTGTGTCGATCGGCACCGTGGTGGGCGCCGTGGGCGTGATGTTCGTGTTTAGCGTGCCGCTTACGCTAGTCTTTTTGTTCTTTACGGCGTTGTCGCTGCTGGTGACCAAGGTGGTTTCGCGCCGTACGCATGATGTGACGGGCGAGCGTCAGGAGTGGGTGTCCAAAATCACGAGCGCGGTCGAGGAAGGCTATTCGGGCCGTTTGGTGATTCGCGCATTCAACCGCGAGCACCAGAGCTCTGCCGAGGTGCACGAGGCCTCGGGCGAGCTGGCGCGCGTGAGCACCAAGGCCGACTTTATGATTAACGCCGTCGGACCCGCGGTTCGCTTTATCGGTCGCCTGGCGCAGATTGTGATTGCGCTCGTGGGCTGCAGCATGCTGGTCGCCGGTCACATGACCGTCGGCGTGTTCCAGGCGTTCTTCCAGTTTATCTACGAGGCGTCCGAACCCATGACGCAGCTGTCGTTCACTTTTAACTCGCTGCAGAGCGCGCTGGCGAGTGCGGAGCGCGTGTTCGACCTGCTTGATGAGCCCGAGATGGAGGCCGATCCGCTGCCGGACGAGGCCGCCAAGCTGCCGGGTCGCATTGAGGGCCGCGTCGCTTTTGAGCACGTGCGCTTTGGTTATTCGCCCGACAAGCCGCTTATGCGCGACGTGTCGTTTGCCGCCGAGCCGGGCCAAAAGATCGCCGTGGTGGGAACCACGGGTGCGGGTAAGACCACGCTCATCAACCTGCTTATGCGCTTTTACGAGATCGACGGCGGCCGCATTACGCTCGACGGCGTGGACACAAGCTGCATGGACCGCGGCGAGCTGCGCCAGCAGTTTGGCATGGTGTTGCAGGACGCCTGGCTGTTCGATGGCACCATTGCCGAGAACATCGCCTATGGCTGTCCCGAGGCGACGCGCGAGGAGATTGTCGCGGCCGCACGTGCCGCTCAGGTCGACTTCTTTGTGCGCACTATGCCGCAGGGCTACGACACACGGGTGGCTAACGATGCCGAGAGCATCAGCCAGGGCCAACGTCAGCTGCTGACCATCGCGCGCGTGCTGCTCAACAACCCGGCGATCCTCATCCTGGACGAGGCGACGTCGAGCGTGGACACGCGCACCGAGCTTGCCATCGGCCGCGCCATGGACGCGCTCATGCGCGGGCGCACGAGCTTTGTGATCGCGCACCGTCTGTCGACGATTGTTGATGCCGACCTCATCCTGGTCATGGATCACGGCAATATCATCGAGCAGGGTACGCACAAGGAGCTGCTGGCTGCCGAGGGCGCTTACGCCGACCTCTACCTAAGCCAGTTCGCATAAGGTGACAAAGGGGCAGTCCCGCATGTCGCATCGAAAAGAAGGCGCGCCGGGGGCTGATTCCCTGGCGCGCCTTTTGTGCTGGCGTTCATGCTGTGGCGGCTGCCCACGGCCCTAGCGCTCGTCCACGAGCTTGGCGACGAGGGCTTTGAGCTCGGCCACCTCTCGCTCGAGTTCCTTGACGCGACGGGCGTTTTCGTTGATGCCCTGGCGGTTGAGGGCGCTCTGCTCGGCGGCATCGTCGGGCATGTACTCGCGATGCTGCTTGGCGTCGAAGCTCTCCTCGAACACGCGGCAGCCGTTGCGCTTGATGATGCGCCCGGGCACGCCCACGACGGTGCAGTTGTCGGGCACGTCCTTGACGACGACCGAGTTGCCGCCGATCTTGACGTTGTCGCCAATGTGGATGTTGCCAAGCACCTTGGCGCCCGTGCCCACCGTGACATTGTTGCCCAGGGTGGGATGGCGTTTGCCGGTCTCGTTGCCGGTACCGCCGAGCGTGACGCCTTGGTAGAGCACGCAGTTGTCGCCCACAATGGTGGTCTCGCCGATGACAACGCCCATGGCGTGGTCGATAAAGAAATGTTTGCCGATCTGTGCAGCGGGATGAATCTCGACGCCGGTGATGTGGCGGGTGATTTGCGAGAGCACCCGGGCGAGCGAGCGATGGCCGTGCTCCCACAGCCAGTGCTCGGGCACGTGGTTCCACTTGGCGTGCAGGCCGGGGTACGAAAGAAAAATGACCAGACCGTTTTGCGCGGCGGGGTCCTGCGCTTGGACGGTCTTGATGTCCTCGCGAATGGTATTGATAAAGCTCACTGGCCGCCCTCCCTCAGCGCCGTGACAATGCGATTCAATAAAGTATAGCGATTCGCTAGGGATTAAGAAGGGCGATCTTGCTTTGCTTTGGGCGACAAGTGTCAGTTATGCAAACTTGCTGGTAATGGAGTCATGCTTTTGTGGGGTTGCGCACGAGGGGGCGCCGCAACCGTATACTGGTCAACTTGGACGTGTCCGCGCCCACAACTGAGAGGTTTTACTTCATGGGTTTCATTAACTTTATCGCCGAGCTGCTCAAGGACCCGCGCACCGCGATCGCCAGTTGGATCGCCGCCGGCCCGCTTATGGCCTACGGCTGCGTGTTCCTAATTATCTTTATCGAGACGGGCGTGGTGTTCTTCCCGTTCCTTCCCGGCGATTCGCTGCTGTTCGCTTCGGGCTTCTTTGCCCACAACGGCGGCTTTAACATCGTGGCCCTGTTGGCCGTCGCATGGACGGCCGCCATCTTGGGCGACCAGTGCAACTTTATGATCGGCCATTTCTTTGGCCGAAAGATCATCGCCTCGGGCAAGGTCAAGGCCATGACGCCCGAGCGCATTAAAAAGTCCGAGGACTTCCTTGACAAGTGGGGCCACCTGGCCATCTTCCTGGGTCGCTTCTTCCCGTTTATCCGCACCTTTGTGCCCTTCATCGCCGGTATGGGCGGCATGCACTGGCGCAACTTTGTCATCTATAACGTGCTGGGCGGTATCACCTGGTCGACGGTCTTTACACTGCTGGGCTATTTCTTTGGCGGCATTCCCTTTGTGCAGGAGCACTTTGAGCTGCTGATCGTGGGCATTGTTGCCGTGTCGATTATTCCGACCGTGGTCGGTTTGGTTAAGGCAAAGCTGGGCAAAAAGAACGCGTAGCTCGAGCCGGCGCACAAATCGTGTCGTTGAGGCCCGTCACCGTTTACGGTGGCGGGCCTCTCTAGCTTCGGTCAAATGAAAATACTTTAGTTAGTTAAAGAAAAACGTTTTATCCGATGCGTGTGCGGAGTACAATCTCGTGCATGCGAATCGACGTGTCATCGGCTTCGATGTCGTCCGCGTGTCCCGTCCGGCTCTACGCTCCGGGCGTGTGACGTTGCGACGCGGTCGGCCCCGGTCCTTGCGTGCGGGTTCGCGAGTATGCAACTGTGTATGTAAGGAGCGACATATGACTGTCGAGAAGAAGGATATCGATTGGGGTAGCCTCGGCTTTGGCTACATGAAGACCGATTACAGCTACGAGGCTCATTGGAAGGATGGCGAGTGGGACGAGGGTGGCCTGACCACCGACCACACCCTGCATGTCTCCGAGTGCGGTGGTATCTTCCACTACTGCCAGGAGGTCTTTGAGGGCCTGAAGGCCTACACCGCCGAGGACGGCAGCATCGTCTGTTTCCGTCCCGACATGAACGCTGAGCGTATGTACAACTCTGCGCAGCGCCTCGAGATGCCCCCGTTCCCCAAGGACAAGTTTGTCGAGGCCGTCAAGCAGGTCGTCTCTGCCAATGCCGCATGGGTTCCGCCCTTCGGCTCTGGCGCAACCCTGTATGTGCGTCCGTTTATGATCGGCTCCGGTGACGTAATCGGCGTGGCTCCCGCTCCTGAGTACACGTTCCGCATTCTCGTGACCCCGGTCGGTCCGTACTTTAAGGGCGGCCTTAAGCCCGTCAAGCTGCGCGTTTCCGAGTACGACCGCGCCGCACCGCACGGCACCGGCAACATCAAGGCCGGCCTCAACTACGCCATGTCCCTGAAGCCCACGATGGAGGCTCACCGCGAGGGTTATGCCGAGAACCTGTATCTCGACTCCGAGTCCCGCACCTATGTCGAGGAGACCGGTGGCGCTAACGTCCTGTTCGTGAAGGAGGATGGCACCCTCGTCGTTCCGCAGTCGCACACCGACTCCATCCTGCCCTCCATCACCCGCCGTTCGCTCGTTCAGGTTGCTCAGGACCTGGGCATGACCGTCGACCAGCGTCCCGTCGAGTGGGCCGAGGTCAAGGCCGGCACCTTTGTTGAGTGCGGCCTGTGCGGCACCGCTGCCGTTATCTCCCCGGTCGGCGAGATCGACAACAAGGTCTACGGAGCCGACGAGACCGTGACCTTCCCGGCTGGCTACACCGAGATCGGTCCTGTGATGAAGAAGCTCCGCGAGACCCTGACCGGCATCCAATCTGGTGCTGTCGAGGATAAGCACGACTGGGTTTACACCGTCGCGTAAGCTGCCATAGCTGTTCGGCCCGAGGGCAACCTTCCTTTCCGGCGCGTCCTCGGACATGCAAGAACCTCCGCAGCGCACTTCGTGCGGCGGAGGTTCTTTCGTCCTGCGGAGTGCGCCGGAAAGGAAGGTTGCCCTCGGGCCTGCGTTACCTCGGCGCTGCCGTTACGGGCAATATAGATCTGAATGAAAGATGGCGCGCGGCCTTTTAGGCCGCGCTTTTGTTTTGCGTCGCGCCATGTGGGGGTGGTGGCGACGTGCATTTTTGCGAGTATTCTGCAATCGAAGGCTCCTGTATACCGTCGTTCGGGCAAAAATCCGTGCTTGTCGATGCTTTTCGCGAATAATAGGCGGTGTTATGGGCTGCTGGGTCTCTGGCTGCAGGGGTATTCGCTATCTAACGCCTCTGCTGCGGAGCCCAAAGCTCTTGGCTGTGCTGAATACTCCCAAAAATGCACGGCGCCTTGAGGGGGGCCTTCGCGATAAGGGAAACCGCCCCGTCGAAGTATGCATTCGACGGGGCGGTTTATGCATATACCCGATTAAGGATACGCTGCGGATCTGTTAGAACTTGACGGTCGGTGCCTGGCGGGCAGCTTCGGCGGCCTCGAAGCCCTGGCGCTCCTTAAACTGGAAGATGCCGGCAAAGATAACGGCCGGGAACGTCTGGATGGCGTTGTTGTAGCTAAGCACGCAGTCGTTGTAGCTCTGGCGCGCGTAGCTTACCTTGTTCTCGGTGTCTTCGAGCGTGGCTTGGAGCTGCGTAAAGTTGGTGTTCGCCTTAAGATCGGGGTAAGCCTCGGCCACGGCGAAGAGCTGGCGCAGGGCGCCGGTCAGCACGTTGTCGGCTTCCATCTTGGCTTCGGGCGTGGTAGCGCTCACGGCGGCGTTGCGCGCGTTGACCACGGCGGCAAGCGTGTCCTGCTCGTGTTTGGCATAGCCCTTGACGGTCTCGACTAGGTTAGGGATCAGGTCGTTGCGGCGCTGCAGCTGCGTGTCGATGTTCTGCCAGGCGTTATCAATGCGATTGCGCTTGGTGACCATGTTGTTGTAGATGCCGGCGATGGCGCAGACAATCACAACGACAACAACGATACCGATGATGACGGGAATCATGGTGTCTCCGTTTCGAATGGCCGCGGCGTCTTCCGCCGGCTGCCGTTGGTGTAACGCTACTAGTATACCCGCAACCCTTGGCGATACCGAACTTTCCGGTAAGCGTTATGTTTCCACCAAGGTGAGGCCGTTCGCCAGGGAGTGGGCGATACAGGTGTAAGATATGCGACAGATTAGTGAACGCTGTCTTTTCCTTGAGGAGGGCGATACGTATGGACCTTCGCATCAAGAAAACCTATCGGGCCCTGTTCGAGGCCTTTACTGAGCTGCTCGAAGAGCATCGGTTTGAGGACGTGACGGTTGCCATGCTGTGCGACCGCGCTATGATTCGTCGGACGACGTTCTACAAGCACTTCCGCGACAAAAACGATTACTTTGCCTTCTATATCGATGAACTCATGTCGGGTCTGCCGCAAAAGCGGGCCGATGCGGATGGCGCGGAGGGCGCCGAGGACGTGCGCGCGCTTCGCCACGAAGTGTTCGCCGATGCCATGGATCTGATTCTGGCGCATGAGCAGCTCATGGATAACATTTTGGCGAGCAGTATGTCGGGCATGCTGACCAGCATGATTTGCGACCGCATCGCGCGCTCCATACGCGGGCGCGTGATGAGCGCGCTTGACGAGGATGCGCTTGCGCCCGTATCGCTCGAGACAACGTCTGAGTTTGTCGCCGGCGGCATTATTCGGCTCTTTACCATGTGGTGGGAATCGGGCCACGTGCTGGAGCGCCGATCCGAAATCGCCGACGTGGTCGATGCGCTGTTCGAGCGGACCATGACGCCGGTGAGTCACTAAGAGTGGCGGAGAGAGGGGGATTCGAACCCCCGGAACGCTCTCGCGCTCAACGGTTTTCAAGACCGCCGCATTCAACCGCTCTGCCATCTCTCCGTGAGTCGTAATGATAGCATCGTTTTGAATTTGCAACAGGGAAGGCGAACGATGACGAGCACCGAAATCGACGAGAAGTTCATGCGCGAGGCGTTGGCGGAGGCGCGCGCCGCCGCGGCGGTGGGCGAGGTGCCCATTGGCGCTGTGGTGGTGCGCGCGGGTGAGATTGTCGCGCGGGCGCATAATCGTCGTGAGCTCGATCAGGACCCTTCGGCGCATGCAGAGTTCGCGGCCCTGTGCGCTGCCGCTCGGTCGCTCGGTCGCTGGCGCCTTTCCGACTGTACGGTCTACGTGACGCTCGAGCCCTGCTGCATGTGTGCGGGGCTTATGGTTAACGCGCGCGTAGGACGCTGCGTGTATGGCGCGGCTGATGCCAAGGCGGGCGCTCTGGGTTCGCTGTATGACCTGAATGCCGATTCGCGCCTGAATCATCGGTTTAACGTGACCGCCGGCGTGCTGGCAGACGAGTGTCGTGAGGTGTTGAGCAGCTATTTTAGTAGGCTGCGTGGCACCGATGGTGCTGGCTGCGGTTGTGGGGCCGATCTTGAAGCACACGCCGCTCACGCCGCAGCACTTGCAGGTGCCGGTGAGGATACTGACACGGCGGTTGACTTTGGTCCTGCGTGCCGCCGGCCCCGCCGTGTGCTGCTGGCGATCGACTCCTTTAAGGGTAGCGTGTCGAGTGCGCGGGCAGAGGAGGCCGTTGCCGAAGGCGTGCGCCGCGTTTGGCCCGATGCCGAGGTGTGCACATTGCTGCTGGCAGATGGTGGCGAGGGGACGCTCGATGCCGTTGCCGCGTGCGGTGGTGAACTTGCGACCTGCGAGGTTGCGGGCCCCTTGGGCGATCGTGTGCCCGCACGGTTACTGGTTGACGGCGGGCGCGAGTCGGCTGTTATTGAGATGGCCGAGGCGGCGGGTATTGGGTATTCGCCCTGTACGGAGTCGGCGGCGTTGGCGGCTTCGACCTATGGCGTGGGCGAGCTCATGCTTCGCGCAGTCCGTGCTGGGGCAAAGACTATCTATATTGGTCTGGGCGGCAGTGCCACCAACGACGGTGGCGCCGGCATGCTGCAGGCGCTGGGCGCGCGTGTGGTCGATGATCGGGGCTGCGATATCGCCCCCGGTCTTGCAGGCCTTGAGCAGGTGGCGAGCGTTGATTTGGCGCCAGCGCTTCAGGCTTTGGATGACGCTCGTATCGTTGTGCTTTCGGATGTCGAGAATCCGCTCGTGGGGCGTCGGGGCGCATTGGCGGTGTTTGGTGGGCAGAAAGGCTTGCCGACGGGTGACGCCGAGGCGCTGAGCAGGTGCGACAGTTGGATGGTCGGCTACGGTCGTCTGCTCGATACGGCAATTGTCGAGGCTCGGGCCCAGGGGCTGCTGCGCGTGCCCGAGGGTGCACGGACGTTCGGCTCGGTGCTCGGCGTGCCCGGTGCCGGTGCCGCCGGCGGCCTGGGCGCCGCGCTGCTGGCGCTCGGTGCCGAGTTGCGTTCGGGCGTGGAGACAGTGCTCGATCTCGTGGGGTTTGACGAGCGTGTACGCGATGTCGACCTGGTCATAACGGGCGAGGGCAATATGGACGAGCAATCCGCCGCCGGCAAGGCGCCAGTGGGTGTGGCTCGTCGCGCGAAGCGATATGGCAAGCCGGTGGCCGCCGTCGTTGGCGGTCGCGCCGTCAACCTGGATGCGGTGTATGGGCAGGGCATCGACCTTGTACTGCCGATCTGTCGCAAGCCCATGGACCTGGAGCGGGCACTCGATCCGCAAGAAGCCGCAACCAACCTCATCTGCGCCGGCGAGTCTGCCGCGCGAGCCTACGACCTCGGCCGCCTCTAAAACCAATTCGAAGCTGGCTGCCCTGGGCCTTGCGTCGGACCGTTTGCCTCGAAGTGGTGTTGTCTGGGAATCGGAGACTATGCACTTCGGGTGTTGACGCCGCCATTTATGTGCCATTAGTAGATTGCTCTTCGTTCGGTTGTTCGCCAATTAATCCTGCCAATTAATTACCATTTCGGGCGAAGACGTGGATTATCTCCATGATGGGCCTCTTTGGTCATAATGTTGTCTTTAACTGTCCTTAATCAATAGATCGCTCGTGGGAAGAGAAGGCGACACCAGAGGGGGAGAAGGGAATTGGAGAGGAAAGTTTTCGGCGGGGGGGGGCAGAGAGTCGCTGCTCTCTGCCTTGCGCTGGTTCTCGGCTTCGGATGTTTATCCGTTGGCGCGACGGCCGGTGTCGCATATGCGGCCACGGAATCGCGGACTGCGTATACTGCGGAGGAGTTTGAGATCACCCAGGACGGCGTGACCTATTCGTGCGAGACCACGGATAAGGGAACGGCGGAAATCACAGGTATTGTTGCCGACGACAGTGTGACCGCGGTGAGTGTGCCCAGCTCTATCGAGCATGGTGGCCAGGCCTACAAAGTCACCAAACTTTATTTCTCGTCTGGTATCGTGGCCAAGAACGTTGAGCAGCTGACGCTTCCCGACACGCTCGAAAAAATGTACGGAGGGAATTTCCGGAGGTTCGCAAAGGTCAAGGAGCTCCATATCCCTGGCTCCATCAAGAACTTCGGTTGCTCGCTGCAAAACGCTGGCTCGCTCGAAAAGCTCTATTTCGATGAGGGCGTCGAGGAGATTAGCGCCAACATGATGGTCTATGGCTGCAGCAACCTTTCGGAGATCGATCTCCCCTCCACCCTCAAAATGATTTCGGGCTCGGGCGCCTTCGAGGGGGCTACGGCCCTCACGGGCATCGAGTTTCCAAAAGATGTCGCCTTCTCCGACACCATAACGGGCGTGTTCGAAGACTGCACGTCTCTGACAAGCGTGTCGTTGCCCGCCTCGGTTACCAAGATCCCCTCGCACATGTTTGACGGATGCACCTCTCTCACGTCCGTCACCGCGCTGAGCGAAATCGAGTCCATCGGGGATGGGGCGTTTCGGAATTGCTCGAGTTTAACCGGGATCGATTTCCCGGGCACATTGACGAGCATCGGATCCTCTGCTTTCCAGGGGTGTGCCAGCCTGGTGAGCGTGCCCAATCTAAGCAAGGTAACAAAGATGGGCTGGGGGGCGTTTTACGAGTGCAAAAAACTGCAGGCGTCCGTGGATCTGTCCTCGCTTCAGAACATTCCGGACAATGCGTTCTGCTACACGCCGGTTAAGATCGTGGGGCTCTGCGACAGCCTGAGGAGTATCGGTGACTGGGCCTTTATCCAGAGCAACGTTGCCGTCCAGCTCCCCAGGACACTTGAGAAAATTGGCAACTACGCCTTCTATTACGGCACGTTGCCGGAGCAGTTTTCCATTCCGGATTCCGTGACTTCCGTTGGCACGGCAGCCTTCTCGGGCGTAGATGGCGTGAAGGATGTGACGATCGGGCGCGGCCTCACCAAAATACCCTCGGGTATGTTTGACGGCAGCACGGTTCAAAAGATCACAATCGAAAACAGCATGGACGACATCACCGGCTCGGAGAACCTCCCGTTCTTTGGCGTCGATATCGTCTACACGCGCGAGTCCATCGATGACGGCGTCGGCGATACCGTGAGCAATGACAGCACCAAGACCCTTCAGGATCTGGTCAACGAGGCCCCCGATGGCAAGGAAACCGTCATCACCCTGAAAAAGCACGTGAAGCTCGGCTCCACGCTCACGATTCCTGCCGGGAAGATGATTAAGATCACGTCGGATAAGCCCTATACCATCTTGGCAAAGAAAAGTGGCGTCTCTGTATTGGTCAATGTTGCCGAGAGGGCGTCCCTCGAGCTGTCAGGGAAAGCGTCCCTGAGAGGCCGTTACAACAAGGGCGCCATTATTTCTAGCAGGGGAGCAGTTGTGCTCTCTGACGAGGCCGTCGTGTACGACGGCACCACGAGCGGTGATAACGCGGGCGCCGTCGACGTGTCGGGAGAAAATGCCTCGCTTACCATGACGGGCGGCGTTATCGAGCAGTGCGAGCTGCGCCATTCGTATTGCGGTGCCGTTCGCGCGTCCAGTGGCGCTCATGTAGTTATGAGGGGTGGCGTTATCCGTAACAACGGAGTCGTTACCGGGGCCACCAATTGCTATTGGCTTACATCTTCTGGCGTCATTTTGTGGGGCGATGCTCGCTTTGACATGAGCGGAGGCCGCATCGAGGGCAACAACGGTTATCGAGGCAGTGCGGTGCTTGCGTACGGCCAGGGTAAGGGCGAAAACCAAAGAGCCAAGTTCACGATGACTGGTGGCCAGATTTCCGGCAACAGGAGCAGTAGGCTGGAGGCGGCCTACGATCCTTCCGGAGCAGTTCATATTGAGGGCAACGCCGAGTTCACCATGACGGGTGGAGAGATTAAGAACAACGTTGTGTCTGGCAAGGGCAAAGGCAAAGGCGGCGGAGTGTGTGTGGTTGACCCGGGCTGCCAGGGCGGCGAAAAGGGGAATACTGCTTTCACCATGCAGGGCGGATCCATATCTGGCAACTCCGCTTCCGCCGGCGGAGGCGTCTATACCTATTCGAATGACGTCACGCTCAGCGCGGGCGAGATCAAGGGCAATACTGCTTGGAGCATGGGTGGCGGCGTGTATAGCGAAGGCAACGAGTATCTTGGCTATAGTACGCTCCATATCGAAAACGCTCTCGTTGTTGATAACCATGCGGATAAACAGGGCGGCGGCATGTGGTTCTGCCCGACCGGAGATGCCAAGGTCTACGTCCAGGACGGCGGCCTGATCGCCAGGAACACGGCTGGTGAGGCGGGAGACGACTTTGTCTTCACCGGCTTCAAAGACGCCAAATACAAACTGACCTTGGCCAACCGCGCTCCGGGCGGCGGAAAGGTCAGCTGGTACAGAGACGGTGGGCTGTTTAACCCCGAAGGCACTTATGCGGCAACAAACCCCGAAATCCCGCGATTCTTGCCCGGTGGTGACAACGGCGAGCCCCTGTCCTTTACCGACGCCACGCCGAACGTCGCGCTTAAATCTGTGATGAGCGAGGATGCGTATAACCTCGGCGGCGGTCAGACGTCGCTGACGATCTCTGGCAATATGGCGCCGTTGGGAGGCGGCATCGGCGCCAACGGCGGTGTCGTCATCGGTAAGTCCGAGAATATCGACATTCCCATTAAAAAGGTCTGGGAGAACCCCAGGATTCCCCATCCTGATGAGGTCAAAGTAAATCTCAAGAACGGCGATACCGTCATCGATTCGATCACCCTGAGCGAGTCCAACGGCTGGAAGGGCTCCTTCAAGGGCCTGCCCAAGTACTCCGAGTCCGGCTCCGTGATCGACTACGCCGTGGCCGAGGTGCCCGTCGAGGGCTACAGCCCTAAGGTCACCGGCGACGCCGAGCGCGGCTTCACCGTGACCAACACTGTGAAGACGGGCGAGCTCGACGTCTCCAAGACCGTCGTGGCGCGCGAGGGCCTGGCGGTCGACGCGGACAAGATATTTAAGTTTGTGGTTGAGGCCACCGATGCCATGGGCCGCAAAGTGTCCGGCACCTACGGTGACGCGACGTTCGAGGACGGCAAGGCGACCCTCAAGCTCAAAGATGGCCAGACGGCGAGGATCACGGGGCTGCCCGCGGGAACTGCCTACACGGTGACCGAGCGCGCCGCCGCTGGCTACAAGGCTGCGGTGAACGGAGCCGAGGGCTCCAAGGCCGAGGGCTCCATCGCGGCAGACCAGGTCTCCTTCGCCGCCTTCACCAACACCTTCGACCCCGCCCCCGCCACGGCGTCCGTCCCCGAGCTCACCAAGGTGCTCGCTGGAGGCCGCAAGCCCGGCCTCCAGGAGGGGGAATTCACCTTCGAGCTCTCCCTCACCGATGGCGCGGGCAATGTCCTCGAGGGCTACCCAATCGAGGCGAAGAATGACAAGGACGGCAAGGTTTCCTTTGGCGAGCTCAGCTTCACCAATCTGGGCACCTACCACGCGACCGTGACCGAGAAAGCAAGCGGCGATGTCCTGATTGAGGACGATGCGCATGCCTTCACCTTCGACATCGCAGTGACTCAGACTGGTGCCGGCCTTAAGGCCGAGATCTTCAACGAGCGGGGCAAGAAGACCTTCACCAACACCTTCACGCCGCACGACAACACCAAGACCGTCACCAAGGCGGACGCCTCGGGTGCCAAGGTCAATGTGGATGGCAGGCTGGTGGGCGTGGGCGATACCCTCACCTATACCATCGGCTGGGCCAATAACAGCGTCGACGACAGGGGCGCCGCGCAGGCGGCTGACGTGACGGTGACCGATGTCCTGCCCAAGGGCGTTAACTATGTTGAGGGTTCTGCCGACGGTGCCGCCTACGACGCCGCGACGCGCACCCTTACCTGGTCGCTCGGCGAGCAGGCTGCGGGCGCCACGGGCACGCTCAGCTTTGACGTGAAGGTCTCCGCCGAAGCCGCCGTGGTCGACGACATCTCCAACACCGCCACGGTCAAGGTGGGGGAGAACGAATCCCAGACCAACACGACCCACAACAGCGTGTCCCGCGAGGGCAGCCTCACCGTCAAGAAGACGGTCGTCGGCGGCGACAGCCAGCGAGAGTTCGGCTTTACGGTCGCGCTGACCGACGGGGACGGCGAGCCCGTCTCCGGCACCTTCGGCAAGGGCGAGCACGCCGTGACGTTCGCGGGCGGCAAGGCGAACTTCACGCTTAAGGATGGCGGGGAGAAGATCATCTCCGGCCTACCCGTGGGCGCGCACTATACCGTGACCGAGGATGCCGCCGAGGGCTACGCGACCACGGCCGAGGGGGCCGAAGGCGCCGTGACCGAGGACGGCGCGACTGTCGCGTTCACCAACACGTACGGAACGGCCACCGAGGGCAGGGACGTCTCCACCGCGGGACTCTTCACCAAGACGCTCGAGGGCCGCGACTGGGCGGAGGGCGATAGCTTCCAGTTCACGCTCGCGGGCGAGGGCGGCGCTCCCATGCCCGAGGGCTCTGCCGACGGCTCCAAGACCGTCAGTGTGACGGCCGCCGCCGGCACCAAGGCGGGCAATAGGGTCGCCTTTAACTTCGGCTCCATCCGCTACACGCTCAATGACATCAAAGATGCCGGGTTCGCCGAGGTCGGCGGCAAGCGCGTGCGCGCCAAGACCTTCACCTACACGGTGCGCGAGGTCAGGCCCGATGACGGCTCCGCCATCGCCGGCGTGGCCTACGACGACCACGTCGCCACGATGACGGTGACCGTGACCGACGACGGCTCCGGCAACCTTACGGCCACGACGCCCGCGATCGCGCAGGCGAGCGGCGGCGACTTCGTCAACACCTACACGACCAAGCTCGACTACTCGGCCCGCGCGGGTGTGCGCCTGTCCAAGACGCTCTCCGGCCGCTCCATGGAGGCGGGGCAGTTCGCCTTCACCGTGACCGCCGACGCCGAGACGGCCGCCAAGCTCGGCCTCAAGACCGAAAAGGACGTCTACGCCGTGGCCGCGGCCGATGACGGTGCGGCCGACCTGGTCGACCTCATTGGCGGTGCTGCGGGCAGCGACGTGAAGTTTACCGACGCCGACGCGGACAAGACCTACAGCTTCACCGTCACCGAGACCAAGCTCGGCGGCGAGGGCTACACCAACGACACCGTGCCGCGCACGGTGACCATCGCGCCCAGCTACGACGCCGCGACGGGTAAGCTCACGGTCACGACCACGGTTGCCAAGGACGGTGTCGAGGTCGCCCGCAGCGAGGTCTCCACGGCAGATGACGCCATGGCGGCGCCCGCGCCCGTGACGGTCGCGTTCCAGAACTCCTACGAGGCCACCGGAACGCTCGGCGGCGAGGGCAACGTGGCAATTAATGCCACCAAGACGCTGACGGGCCGCGCCGCGAAGGCGGGCGAGTTCTCGTTCTCCGTCCGCGATGCCCGGGGCAACGTGGTCGCGACCGCGTCCAACCGGGCCTCCGGCGACGGCGAGGCCGCGGGACTCGCGTTCTCGCCCATCTCCTACACTACCGACGCTCTCGGGCGGATGGTGGCGGACGGCACCGCCACCAGGGCCGCCGACGGCTCTTGGACCATCCCCTATACCGTATCCGAGGACGGCACGGACCGGCTGCCCGCGGGCGTGACGGCGGCCACGTCGAGCTTCGGCATCACGGTCAAGGTGACCGATAACGGCAAGGGCGGGCTGGACACTGCCGTGGTCTATCCCGAGGGCTCCGACGGCACGCTGTCGTTCGTGAATTCCTATGGTGCCGGCGAGGCGACGGTCGACCTCGCGGGCACCAAGACGCTGGCGCTCGGCCAGGCCGGGCTCGGCCTCACGCAGGCCGACATCGAGGGCAAGTACACCTTTAAGATTGAGCCGCTGGACGGCGCGCCCGCACCGGTCGACGCCTCCGGCAAGACGGTGACCGAGGCGACCAACGACGCCGCCGGCAACGTCGAGCTGGGCCGCGTCACGTTCAGGCAGCCGAGCGACCTCGATGACGTCGAGATCGACGGCGACGGCCTGCGCACCAAGACGTTTGCCTACCGGGTGAGCGAGTCCGGCTCGGTCGACGGCGTGGTCAACGACGCGACGGCGACCAAGACCTTCGCGGTCAGGGTCGTCGAGGACACCAAGGCGGGCACGCTCGCCGCGGAGGTCCTGCCCGCAGAGGGCACGCCCGGGGGCAAGGGCGCGTTCGAGTTCACCAACACCTACGGCGTGAACCCGACGCCGAGCTCCGTCACCGACCAGATCAAGGTGGGCAAGAAGCTCAAGGGCCGCGACCTGGCCGAGGGCGAGTTCGAGTTCCAGCTGGTCGAGATTGCCGCCGACGGCAGCGAGATCGTCGCGGCGACGGGCAGGAACGCCGCCGACGGCACGGTCGCGCTCAACCCTGTCACCTACACCGCGCCCGGCGCGTACGGCTACGAGCTGCGCGAGGTCGCCGGCACGGCGGGCGGCGTGACGTACGACAGGGCGACGTACCGCGTGCGCACGACGGTCACCGATGCCGGAAACGGCACGCTCGCCGTCAGGCACGAGCTCATGGATGCCGAGGGCAATGCCGCGGGCGACGACTCGGTGACGTTCACCAACGGCTACCAGGCCGCGCCCGTCACCCTCAAGCTGGGCGCCGCCAAGGTGCTCAAGGGCGCCGAGCTCAAGGCGGGCCAGTTCAGCTTTGAGCTCAAGGGCCGGGACGGCAAGGTCATGTCGACCGCCAAGAACGCCGCGGACGGCAGCGTCGCGTTCGATGCGCTGACGTTCAAGCAGGCCGGCACCTACACCTTCACGGTGAGCGAGGTCGACGACGGCCAGGCGCACGTGACCTACGACAAGGCGGTGCACAGGATCGTCGTCACGGTGAGCGACGAGGCGTCAGACGGCACCAAGACGGGCTACCTGTCGGCGAGGGTCTCCTACGAGGGCGACGCCAACCTGCCGCCGGTCTTCACCAACAGCTACGCCGAGGAGCCCGGGACCCCCGGCACCCCCGAGAACCCCGGCACGCCGGGCGGCGGCTCGGGCGGCGGTTCAGATAACGGCTCCGGCAGCGGCTCCAGCGGCGACGGCTCCAAGGGCGGCATGCCCGACACCGGCGACCGCAGCCTGCCGGTCGAGGCGCTCGCGGCCATGGCCGGCATCGGCGCGCTGACCGCAGCGGGCGGCGCGGTCCTGTACCGTAGGCGCCGCTAGCGATATGGACGAGTGGGGCGAATCCATCCGATGGGTTCGCCCCACTTGCCCTGCTGGACGGGAGCAGGTAAGATATACCGAGCGCCTAGCGCGTTCGATGGGTTCGGATGACGACATGTTCCGAATCTGGTCAGGTCCGGAAGGAAGCAGCCATAAGGAGCCTCTGTCGGGCATCCGAATCCATCGAGCGCGCAGGCGCTTTTTGGTGCCGCGGCTACCCGCGAGTGCCGGCAGGGCGCTTGGTGTCTCGCTGGTCCTCGGCTTTGCCTGCGGGATCGCTCGACTACCAAGCGCCCTGCCGGCACTCGCGGGTAGCCGACCAAAACCACCTGAAGGGTCACATTTATCTGAATAATTTAATCCCGTGTCTTTTGCTGCTCGTTGGCGTTGTTTGGGCATTGATGGCTACGTGGTTCAAGAGGCGGCGGTGCTGTTGCTTGAATTTTTGTAGTTAAAGAGGCCCGTTTCCCTAGGTGGGGAAACAGGCCTCTTTTTGTCTCTGGGCTTGTGGATTGGCGAAGACAATAACCGCTGGCGGCTATTTTGAGTTCCTGATGCGGCGTGTGGCTGTGGCGGTTATTCCGAGGCCTGCGGCGGCGATTGCCGCGAGTGCGATTGCACTCGGCGCTGCATCTCCCGTGTTCGCGAGCTTGCCGGCGGTCGTATCTGCTTGCTTGGTGGAGCTCGATGGAGCGTATTTGCCGGTCGCGGGCGAGCCGGTGGGCTGCGTCGTCTCGGTCGGTTGCGTCGAGTTGGAGGGAGGCGTCGTCTCGGTCGGTTGCGTTATCTCGGGCGAGGCGGTCTTGTCCGCCGCGGCCTTTGCCTCTTCGTATGCCTTGCAGGCGTCGTCATAGGCCGTTTGCGCTCTTTTCAAATCGTCGAGGAGCGCATCCCGCTTGGCTGTTTCTCCGTCGAGATGGGTTTTATTAAACTCCACTTCGCTTTCAAAGAAATAAATCAGGCTTTTATGACTTTCGAGGCGCATTCGGCAGTGCTCAAGCTTATCTTCACAGGAATTTTCTTGCATTATTGCCTCTGTGATCGCCTCTTGCAACTGCCGAATAGTTTCGGCAGGAGTCGTGTAGTCGATTTTATTTAATTCTGCCTCAAGGGCTCTTGTCCGGTTGTGGGCCTTATCGCATTCGGCTTGAGCTGCATCGACGTTCGCTTGCATGGTAGGAAGGGATTCCTTATATATGGCGGCTTGCGCCAAATTAGTGTCGTAGTTCTCTTGAAAAATGGCAATTTTAGTATCGATTTCCGCAATTTTCTCGGGACTTGCGGCGTCTTTTGCGGCCTCGAGGTTTTTGAGCGCTTCCTGCATGGCTGCATACGCTTTTTCCTTTGCGGCGGCCGCATCTTCCGTCTGCAGGGCGCCCGAATTGCCGTTGGCGGTGCTCGTCTGCGAAACGGCCGCACCGGTGGGGGCGCTGGTTTCTGCCGCGATCGCCGTTACGGGGGGGCGATTCCCGCGACAAGCGCCGCGGAAAGGGCGATGCCCACGGTTGCTCGTCTTGCTCTTCTTGCGAGAATGTCGTTCATCTCGGCACCTCATTTCAAGGGTCGGCGACTCACTTGGTAGCACTAATGTAAGTATATCAGGCGGTTTGCCCGCCATTGATCGGGCGTGCGCGTATACCCCTTGATTAACAGCCATTAAATCTATCCCTTAAGGAATGCGGCTTGCTAGTGTTGTCTGGGCATTGATGGCTACGTGGTTCAAGAGACGGCGGCGTTGGCATCTGTTTTAACAAGTAAAGAGGCCCGCTTCCTTCGTTTGAGTTGGGGAAGCGGGGCCTCTTTTGATTTTGGGCTTGCGGATTGGCAAAGGCGACGTTCGCTGGTAGCTACCTTGAGTTCTTGATGCGGCGCACACCCGCGGTGGCTATTCCGAGTCCTGTGACGGCGATGCCTGCGAGTGCGATTGCGCTCGGCGCTGTGTCGCCCGTATTTGCAAGCTTGCCGCCTGCATTTGCTTGCTTGGTGGAGCTCGGTCGAGCGTCTTTGCCTGATGTGGGCGAATTGGTGGGCAGCGTTGTTCCGGACGGCTGCGCTGAGCCGGCGGGCGGTGTCGTCTCTGCCGGTTGCGTTATCTCGGGCGAGGTGGCCTTGTCTGCTGCAGCTTTTGCCTCTTCGTATGCTTTGCAGGCGTCGTCATAGGCCGTTTGCGCCTTTTCCAAATTGTCGAGGAGCGCATCTCGCCAGGCTGTGAACTGGTCGATATGGGCTTTATACTTCTCTGCAGCACGCTCACAGTCATTAACTTGTCTTTCCTGCCTTTTGAGGCGGTCCTGGGCCTCGCGGAGCTCCATTTCGCAAAAGTCAACTCGCGCTTTTGCCGTTACGATCTCTTGGCGCAACGACTTTATTTGCTGTTTAACAGTTTCGACAAGCTCCTCGTCGCCGAGTGCTTCGACTGCCTTAAGCTCCTCAAGCTTCATGTCTAATTTTTCCTGGAGCTTGCTTACCCGGTTGATGGCCTCGTCGGTTTTGGCTTGGGCTGCATCGATGTCCGCTTGCATGGTGGGGAGGGATTCCCTCAATTCGGCGGCTTGCGCCGCCATCTTGTCGCGGAGCTCTTGAAAACGGGCAATGTCATCATTGAATCTCGCAATTTTCTCGGGACTTGCGGCGTCTTTTGCGGCCTCGAGGTTTTTGAGCGCTTCCTGCATGGCTGCATACGCTTTTTCCTTTGCGGCGGCCGCATCTTCCGTCTGCAGGGCGCCCGAATTGCCGTTGGCGGTGCTCGTCTGCGAAACGGCCGCACCGGTGGGGGCGCTGGTTTCTGCCGCGATCGCCGTTACGGGGGGGCGATTCCCGCGACAAGCGCCGCGGAAAGGGCGATGCCCACGGTTGCTCGTCTTGCTCTTCTTGCGAGAATGTCGTTCATCTCGGCACCTCATTTCAAGGGTCGGCGACTAACTTGGTAGCACTAATCTAAGTATATCAGGCGGTTTGCCCGCCACTGGCTGGGTGTGCGCGTATACCCCTCTGAAAACTGAATCCCGTTAGAAATGACGAGTTGTTTACGCTTCTTTTGGGGTGGCGGTACTATCATGGTTCGAATTGAGTGTGAATGATGATAGGGAGCGCCTATACATGATTGAGCTGCTCAGGCGTTTTGGTGGTAAGTTTCGCCGGTATATGGTGATTGGCCCTGCGTGCAAGCTGATCGAAGTGATCTTTGACCTGCTTACGCCGCTGGTGATTGCCCAGATGATCGATAAAGGCATTGGCTCGCACGACGTGAGCGCCGTCATCCGCTGCGGTATGGTGCTTGCCGCCATGGCCGTGATCGGCATCTCGTTTACGCTTGTCTGCCAAAAGATGGCGGCGCTTACCTCGCAGGGCATGGGCACCGATATCCGTGGTGCGCTCTACGAGCACATCAACAAGCTGAGCTATGCCGAACTCGACCGCTTCGGCACGCCGTCGCTTATCACCCGCATCACCAACGACGTCAACCAGGTGCAGCTCGCTGTGGCGCTGGGCGTGCGCATGCTCATCCGCTGGCCCTTCCTGGCGGTGGGCTCCATGGTCGCGGCCCTTGCCATCGACCTTAAGCTCGGCATTATCTTTTTGATTTGCACGCCCGCCATCGGCCTGGTGTTTTGGTTTGTCATGGCGCGCTGTATCCCGTACTACAAGCAACTGCAGGCAAAGCTTGACCGCATCGCGCTTATCTGCCGCGAGGGCCTTTCGGGCGCCCGCGTGGTTCGCGCCTTCGTGCGCGAAGACCATGAGCGCGAGCGCTTTGCCCAGGCAGCCGACGACCAGGCCAATACTGCCATCGCGGTGGGCAAGCTCTCGTCGATTCTCAACCCCGTCACGTTTCTTGTGATGAACCTGGGCGTGTGCGCCATCCTGTGGGTGGGCGGTATCCAGGTCAACGTGGGCGAGCTCACGCAGGGCCAGGTCATGGCGTTTGTGAACTACATGACGCAGACGCTCACCTCCATCGTGTACGTCGCCAACCTGGTTGTGGTCTTTACCAAGGCGAGCGCCAGCGCGTCGCGCATCAACGAGGTGCTCAATTGCATGCCGAGCATCACCGACGAGGACAACGAGACGGTCGCACTGCCCGAGCCGGGCAATGTCGCTCCCGTTCCTGCGCTGAGCTTTGACCATGCGAGCTTCTCGTTTGGCGCCGGCGCGGCCAATGCTGTCAACGATGTGACGCTGGAGCTCCCGCTGGGCAAGACGCTCGGTATTATCGGCGGCACGGGTAGCGGCAAGTCCACGCTCGTTTCGCTTATTCTGCGCCTCTACGATGCGAGCACCGGCAGCGTGAGCGTGATGGGTGCCGACGTGCGCACCTGGCCGCTCGACCAGCTGCGCCACGTGGTCGCGACCGTACCGCAGCGCGCGTCGCTGGTGAGCGGCACGATCCGCAGCAACCTGACCTGGCGTGACGAGTCGGCAACCGACGAGGAGCTCTGGGCGGCGCTCGACATGGCGCAGGCGAGCGAGTTCGTGCGCAACAAACCGCAGGGGCTCGATGCCCCGGTCGAGGCGGGCGGCAAGAACTTTAGCGGTGGCCAGCGCCAGCGCCTGACCATCGCGCGCGCCTTGGTGGGTTCGCCTCGGATATTGATCATGGACGATTCTGCCTCGGCGCTCGACTTTAAGACCGACGCGGCGCTTCGCCATGCCATTCGCGAGCGCAGCGTGCGCGGTGCCGCCGAGGGCGGGCTGCCGCTGACCACGGTGATTGTGAGCCAGCGCGTCTCGACCGTGCGCGATGCCGACATGATCTGCGTGCTCGACCACGGATCGGTTGCGGGCCTGGGCACGCATGACGAGCTGTATGCAAGCTGCCAGCTCTATCGCGAGATTTGCCAGTCGCAGCTGCGCCGCGAGGAGCTCGAGGGCCAGCAGGGGAGCACGGTGCCCGCGTCCGCCCCGACTGCCCCTGCGCCTACTTGCTCAAAGGAGGGTTGCTAGATGAACCCGTATACTTCTTCCGGTTCGGTCGCCACGATGACCGCTAATGTGTCCGGCAACGATAACCTCAACGACCTGGGCGACGGCCCGCGCCAACCCGGTGATCCCGAGCGCTATCCCGTAGGCGCGGTGACGCGCCGCCTGCTGGGCTATGTTCGCCCGCACCGTATTTCGTTTACGGCGTCGTTTGTGAGCGCCGCCATCTCGGTGATTCTGCAGCTCTACACGCCCATCCTCATTGGTGAGGGCATCGACCTCATCGTTGCCACCGGGCAGGTGGACTTCGATGCGCTGCTGCCGCTCGTTACCAAACTCGCGATTGTCGTGATGGGTGCTGCGGCCTTCCAGTGGCTGCAGGGCTACTGCGTCAACCGCCTGTCCTACGAGACGGTGCGCGACATGCGCGTGGAAGCGAGCGACAAGCTCAGCCGCATGCCGCTCAGCTTTATCGACAGCCACGCCCACGGCGACCTTATGAGCCGCGTGGTCAACGACGTCGATCAGGTGGGCGACGGTCTGCTGCAGGGCTTCACGCAGCTCTTCACCGGTGTTATTACCATCGTGGGCACGCTTGCGTTTATGCTCTCCATTAACCTGACCATGACGCTTGTGGTGGTGCTCGTCACGCCGCTCTCCATCTTTGCCGCCGGTGCTATTGCCAAGCTCTCCAACAAGAGCTTTACGGCTCAGCAGCGTATTCAAGGGCAGCTTGGCGGTCATATCGAGGAATACGTGGGCGAGCAGAAGCTTGTCGACGCCTTTGCCTATGGCCCCAACGCCCAGCAGCGCTTCGATGCCCTCAACGCTGAGCTCTACACCGCGGGCGAGCGCGCGCAGTTTATGGGTTCGCTCTCCAACCCCGGCACGCGCTTTATCAATAACATCATCTATGCCGTGGTCGCTGTGATCGGCTGCGCGGGCGTGATCGCGGGCGTGCCTGCGGCGCTCACGGTGGGCGGCGTGCAGATCTTCCTGTCCTACGCCAACCAGTACACTAAGCCGTTCAACGAGGTCACCAACGTCATTACGCAAATCCAGACGGCGTATGCCTCGGCGCGTCGTATGTTTGCGCTGCTCGACGCCAGCGAGCAAGAGCCCGATGCGTCAGATGCCGTGGAGCTTGCCGCCCCGCAGGGCGAGGTGGCCTTTGAGCATGTGGACTTTAGCTATGTGCCCGACCGCAAGCTGCTGCAGGATATCTGCATCGAGGCCAAGCCCGGCATGCGCTTTGCCCTGGTCGGTCCCACGGGCTGCGGTAAGACGACGCTCATCAACCTGCTGCTGCGTTTTTACGATATCGATGCCGGCCGCATCTCGGTAGACGGGCGTTCGTCGCGCGACTACACGCGCTCGAGCCTGCGCCGCGCCTTTGGCATGGTGCTGCAGGACACCTGGCTGTTCGAGGGCACGGTGGCAGACAACATCGCGTACGGTTGCCCAGATGCCACGCGCGAGCAGGTCATCGAGGCCGCTAAGCGCGCGCACGCGCACAAGTTTATCGTGCAGCTGCCAGGCGGCTACGATACGGTGATCGGCGAGGACGGCGGCACGTTTAGCCAGGGTCAAAAACAACTGCTGTGCATCGCGCGCGTCATGCTCACCGATCCGGCGATTCTGCTGCTGGACGAGGCGACGTCGAGCATCGATACGCGTACCGAGCTGCAGGTGCAGGCGGCATTCGACGAGCTCGTGGCCGGTCGCACGAGCTTTGTCGTGGCGCACCGTCTGTCGACGATTCGAAACGCCGATTGCATTCTGGTCATGCGCGACGGCCAGATTATCGAGCACGGCACGCATGACGAGCTGCTAGTGGCAGGCGGCTTCTACGCCGAGCTCTACCGCAGCCAATTCGCCCAGTGAGCAAGCCCGTGGGGCATGTAATGCAGCGCTAGGGCGCGAGTGTGTCAACGGGGGCAACGATAATGCCCTCGGGCATTGTATGGGCTGGCATGCCGAACCCGATGACGATGAGCTTGGCCGCGGGTGGTCTCTCGCCACGCTCGACAAGTTTGCGCTCGAGTCGAAGCAGGTTTGCAGATGCCTCGGGGATCTGCGGACTTCCGAGTTTTATTTCCACGGCAATCCAAGTTCCATCGCGCCTGTGTATAACGGCATCGACCTCGAGATCGTCGGCGTCATGGTAGTGGGACACCGATGAGTCATTTGCGGCTGCATAGACCTTAAGGTCGTGCAGGACGAGGGATTCGAAGAGCAGTCCCAGCGTCTTAGGGTCGGATGCCAATGACTCCGGATTTGCTCCGAGCAGTGCGACGGCAAGCGAAGGGTCGGCGAGGTGCCTTTTTGCACTTTGCCGCAGCTTTACCGGAGACCTGAGCGCCGGATGCCAAGCCGGGATATCATCGATGATGTGTATTCTGCGCAAGGCATCCGTATAGCGCCGCAGCGTACTTCTCGATACATCACCGCCGAGGTCTTTCTCAAGAGACTTTTCGCCGGCAAGAGTGGATTCGTTGCGCGCAAGCGAAGACAGAAGAGCCCTGACTTTCTCCGGGTCACGCTTCACGCCGTCAACCCTCGAAACATCCGATTCGCAGACACCGTCGATGTAGGCAGCGGATATACGCATTGCATCGGCAGTCGTCTTGCCAACCGCCTGAGGCCAACCACCACGACATAGCAAATCGGCGATATCGGCGATGCCGTTGATGGATCCAAGTGCCGCTTTGATGGGGCATCCGTTAAGCAGCGATTCGAGCGAGACCGCCCCTGAGGAAACCCCGAGTTCGGCCAGAGTCATTGTTTCCATGCGCAAGCGTGATATGCGTCCGATGCCGCTGTGCATCGGTTGGTCGGCGTCGTTTGGTGTTGCCGACCCCGTAAGCAAAAACTGCCCTGGCTCACCGGTCCGACGATCGCATTCGAAACGTATTGCGTCCCACAGTTTTGGCTCTTCCTGCCACTCATCGATGAGTCTCGGCGTTGCGCCGACTATTGCTTGAGCTGGGTCGATCCTGGCAAGCTGCAGTGCGGCAAAGTCTCCGGCAGGGTCGGAGAGAGACAGCGATGATTCAGCGAATCGCTGGGCCGTAGTCGTCTTTCCGCACCACTTCGGTCCCTGAATGAGCACGGCACCAAAAATGCCAAGATCGCGTTCGATTGAGCGATCGATACATCTACTCATATACCTAGTCATCGTACTTCCCGCCATTCAAAGAAACATTTTGTTTTATAGCATCTTACCAGCGCGTAAAACATTTTGACGAAAAACCATGACACAATCTGACGGTATTTCGTGAAACAAATTGACGATATTATATGAAACAATTTGACGGCGTTTTGTGAAACAGTTTTTCGGCCATTCGTGAAACGTTCTGCGGCGGTTTCAATCCGAAGTACATACTGTTCGAAATCTGTCCAAAGATGTCGTCTGCGTCGCCAATCGACAGACGGTGGTTTACATCTGTCACGTTAGTACTAAGATATTCATCTAATAAATTGCATTAGTGGCTTTAGTTTTGGGGGAAACGAGGCAACGTGACTATGACGTGCTCTTTGGTGGTTAACAGCAAGAGCGGTAATACCAGGATGGTTTCGGGCGCGATCAAGCGCGCTCTGCAGGCTGCGGGCGTTGAGTTTGTCCATGCCGCGGCGTTGAGCGACGATGCGGATGCAGATCAGGTTGCGCTCGAGGCGCAGGGCGCCTGCGCGGCCGACACGGTGCTCGTCGGTTTTTGGTGCGACAAGGGCGCGTGCACGCCTTCGGTCGCGGCGTTGCTCTCTGCCTTGCACGGCAAGCGCGTGTTCCTGTTTGGCACCTGCGGCTTTGGGGCCGACCAGAGCTATTACCAGCAGATTATCGACCGCGTAACTTCCAATCTGGCCGAGGATGCCGAGCTTGCGGGCTGGGCGATGTGCCAGGGCAAGATGGGTCCCGCGGTTAAGCAGCGCTACGAGGCCATGCTCGAGCAAGATCCCGACAACGCCCGATTTAAGATGCTGCTCGACAACTGGGTTGCCGCGAAGGACCATCCCACCAAGGAAGATATGGATAACATGGCTGCAGCCGCAAAAAAGGCCGTGCTGGGCGAGTAGCTTCGCCGTTCGCGGTTCTTCGTGCAAAACAATACAAATGTGAAAGCCTCGAAATCCTCGAGGCTTTTTTCTTGACACTCGTGGGCGCAACTGTGGCAAGCGTTTGGGGGTGACACTTTCCATCACCCCGATGACGAGACCGTCCTGGACGACACGCTCTCATGCGTTCGCTGGATGTATTCAGAGTGGGACGGGCTTTCCGGATGGATGGGGATTCGGAAAGTGCGTCCCAGAATTTGCCTTTGGAGTGGGATGCAGTTTCCCAACGGAGCCACAAGCGGAAACTGCATCCCACTCCGGACGTGAATTCTGGGACACGGTTTCCGGATGCAAAAAAGGCCACAAGACGTGGCCTTCGTCTTATATATGTTCAGCGGATGCCCCCATGACAAGCCGTGCTCCAACAACAAGGCGTCTGTCCGGGCGGAGGCATATAAGGTTCATCGCGAGTTCCGCACGCAAAGGAGGCCACTTAATGTGGCCTCCGTCTTGCGCAGGACTGTCCGAGCAGGGAACCTTATATGCCTCCGCCCGGACAGACGTTTCAGTTATGAACTCGCAGCTAGTCGCTACTTGATCTTGGTCGTGCCCGGCGCCAGGTTGGGGTCGGTCTCGTTGGCCTCGGTCTGGAAGTGCTCGGTATATACGTTCTTGCCGTCGCGGAACATCTCGTAGTACTGCATCTTGGCGTAATCCTCGCGCGCCTTGGTGGCGGCTGCGGCAGCGGCGTCGTCACCGGTGACGTTGGAGGAGAGCGCCCAGCGCAGGCTGGCGTCCTCGTAGCCCACGGAGTTGATGGCGGGCAGCGACTCGCGCAGTGTCATATGCGCCTTCTGATAGTCGGAAAGCGGGGCGCCGATCAGCTGCATGAGCTGGGTGGACAGGTAGTTGGTGGACAGGTCGTCGGTCTCACTCGTCTGGTCGCAACCGGCAACGTCGTAGTTAGCCCAGATGATGTAGTCAGTCTGCCACAAGCGCTCCTGATGCGTGGCGTCGTCCTCGTCGGTAAACCACTTATCGTTGAACTTGGACGGGAAGAACGGCTGATGGTCGCCCCAGAACACCACGACCACCTTGCGGTCGAGCTTGCTCAGGGCGTTGAGGAAGTAACGCAGCGCCTGGTCGGACTGCTCAATGCACGAGACATACTCGTCGACATCGGAGAACGTACCGTCCTCGACGGTCTTAGCGTCCAGATCGGTCGTGTCGATGTTCAGGTGCATCTGCTTGTCGGCAGGCAGCAGGCCCGTGTCGTAGCCCGAGTGGTTCTGCATGGTCACGTCGAAGATGAACTGCGGGTCGGCGTTCTGGTCGAGCAGCTCCAGAATCTTGTCGTAGGTAGCCTGGTCGGTCACCATGCCGCGCAGGGTATCGGCTCCCTGGAAATCGTTGATGGACAGGAACTGGTCAAAGCCAAAGTCCTTGTAGACGTTCTCGCGGTTCCAGTTGGTCGCGTGGTTGGGGTGCATGGCCGTGGTGGAATATCCGAGCGATTTGAACTGCTCTGCCAGGTTCCCAGTCGTTTCCATGTTGTAGATGGTGTAGGGGTACACGCCCGAGCCCAGGTTGGCCATGGAGTTGCCGGTCATAAACTCAAACTCGGTATTGGCCGTGCCGCCGCCGTAGGCGCTCACGTAGAGCTTTCCGCGGCTGAGGCAGTTGGACAGGTTCTTAAAGTACTGCGGACCTTCGTAGCCGGCGCGCATGTTCTGGTAGATCGACAAATCCGAGAACGTCTCGTTCATGATAGCGATGACCGTGGGCTTCTCGCTGTCGAACTGCTCCTTTGCGGCGGCGCGCTCGTCGCTCTTGGCCGCGTCGGATTTGTCGTAGGCCTTGGCGTACTTTTTGAGCGTGGCCTTGGCATCGTCGACGGAGTAGTCGGCGGGTTTGGGCGGCTTGATGGACTGTGCCGCGCTAATAAAGGCAGGCAGATAGCCCTCGCGCCAGTAGCTCTCGAGCGGACGCCAGGTGTAGACGGTGATGCCGAGGGTGTTGTAGTAGTCGATGAGCGTGACATGCGCGGTCACGCCGCCCAGGCACAGCACCGCCACGAGCAGGTTGGTGAGCAACATGCGCTTGGCGTTGGCGGCGCCCTTCTGACGGTGCGGCGCGACCAGGCCGGCGTACTCGCACAGCAGCATGGCGATGGCGGTAAAGCCCATGGATAGCACGCAGAACAGCGAGATCGAGAAGGTGTAGCCGGTGCCGGCGACTGCGGCGGCGGTGGAGATGGCCGAAAGGTCGCCCGGCTGGATGGGCATGGATTTAAACGTGATGACAAAGAACTCGGCAATGCCCAGGACAAAGAGGGCAAAGGCCAGGACCGCGGGAGCTGCGCCGTGGCGCTGGAATAGGAAGAACAAGCCAGTCATGAGTGTGGCGATGATGGCCCACTCGAGCAGGATGCACAGGGGGTAGACCCAGGTAAAGTCGTGGTTGGACGAGACCTCCATGCCCAGCAGCGCAAAGACGCCGGCGAGCAGCAGGCACAAGACGGCGGCGACGAGCGGTTTGCCCACAAAGGCTCCGCGCAGGCGGGCGAGCTTGCCGGTGGGGACGGGGGCATCGGACCCGGCGAACGCAAAGACGCGCGGGGCGATGCGGTCGCGGGCGATGCTGGCCCAGGCGCATCCGGTAAGGATGGCATTGGTCAGGATGAGCATCACAAAGGCGAGCGGCTCGTTTTGGGCGACGAGGCCAATAGCGCCCCAAATAGTCAAAAAGAGCTGGAACAGGCCGAAGGCGACGCTCCAGGCGATGGCGCCCTTGGCAACGGTGCCCGACTGTGCGCGAATGGCCTTGGCCTCGCGCAAGACAAGGTAGACGGTCGCCGCAAGACCGACGAGCGAGATGGCGGCAGCGAACATGCTGAGACTCCTCACAAACTTAAAACCTACGAAAGCGGGGATTTACCCGATTGTTACCAAGATATGCGCAGCAATTGGTGGCTGCGCACACCAACCAGCCATATTAACGCGCGCGTGTGGCGGTGTGGCGCAATGTAGTGGCGACCTGCGCGATAATGGACGGGAATTACACGGAAACGTAAAGGCTTCTTAAAGAAATGGCGAGGGTAGGGCGATGAGCGAGCAGGTTTGCGAGGCGGACATGGGCGGCGACGGAGCTGCGGGCGTGGATACGTACGGCTATCCGGTCGAGACTACGGGCAACGCGGTACTGGACATTTTGGAGCACCGTTCGTCCACGCGCGCTTTTGCGCGCGATGACAACGACCGTCCCGTAGCGGTGACCGACGAGCAGCGGGCGGCGATTTTGCATGCGGCGAGTCGTGCGCCGTCGGCAGGCGCCATGATGATGTATTCCATCGTGAGCATTCGCGAGCAGGCTACGCTGGATCGTCTGGCCGACCTGTGCGATCACCAGCCCATGATCGCCAAGGCGCCCTGGGCACTTATATTTGTGGTCGATTATGCCAAGTGGATCGATCTGTTTGAGCACGTGGGCTGCTTTGAGCCCGAGTTTGTCGAGCGCACGGGCAAGGCGCCCCGCCGCGCGCCGGGTTTGGGCGACTTTGCGATCGCGGCCCAGGATGCCGTGATCGCCGCGCAAAACGCCGTGGTTGCCGCCGAGGCCCTGGGGCTGGGGAGCTGCTACATCGGTGATATCGTCGAGAATGCCGAGGAAGTCGCCGAGCTGCTCGATCTGCCGCCCTATACCATGCCGCTGTCGATGCTCATCATCGGCACGCCCCGTAAGGAGCGCCCGGCCATTGCGCATCCCGTGGTGAACCTGGTGCACGAGGAGCGTTATTGTCGCGCCGACGCCGCGACGATGGATGCGCAGGTGGCCGAGATGGATGCGATGTTTCGCCCGCACGCCCGCGAGGTGGGCGAGCGCGTCATCGACATCTACACCCGTAAGCACACGAGCCCCTTTATGGCCGAGATGAGCCGCTCTATGGAGTGGTGGTTCAAAAACTGGCTCGGAAAATGACGAATGTGACAAAGGGGGCGTCCCTTTGTCACATTCCATATCGCCGCGGTAGCCTAAAGGCCGCATAAATGTTTATCTAGCTGGGAAAACGGTGCCATTAAAACATGGCCGATTACCTATAATCCTTTCGAACGTTAAAGTTGGGAGGAAACCGGCTTATGGAACAAAAGGCAAAGGAAGTAGCCTCGCACGCTGCGATTCCTGTGAGCATCTCGGCGATGCTCGTCACGCTGGGCGTGGTGTATGGCGATATCGGCACCAGCCCCATGTATGTAACCAAGGCGCTCGTTGCCGGCAACGGCGGCATCGGAAGCGTCACGCAGGAGTTCGTGCTCGGCGCGCTCTCCCTTGTTGTGTGGACGGTCACGCTGCTGACGACCGTCAAGTACGTGCTCATCTCGCTGCGCGCCGACAACCATGGCGAGGGCGGCATCTTTGCTCTGTACAGCCTGGTTAAGCGCTGCGGCAAATGGCTTATCATCCCCGCCATGCTGGGCGGCGCGGCACTGCTCGCCGATGGCATCCTCACGCCTGCCGTTACCGTGACTACGGCTATCGAGGGCCTGCGCACCATTCCGGCAGTCCATGCTGTGCTCGGTGACGACCAGGGTCGTGTCGTCGCCATCACGCTTGCCATCATCATCGCGCTCTTCTTGGTGCAGCGCATCGGCACGGCCAAGATCGGTCACGCCTTCGGCCCCATCATGACGCTGTGGTTTTTGTTCCTGGGCGGCACGGGCCTGTTCTTTGTCTGCCAGTATCCCGCGGTGCTGCTGTGCCTCAACCCGTTGCGTGGCATCGCTTTTCTGCTGAGCCCCAACAACCATGCGGGCATCATGATTTTGGGCAGCTGCTTCCTCGCTACCACCGGTGCCGAGGCGCTCTATTCCGACATGGGCCATGTGGGCCGCGGCAACATCTATGCCACCTGGCCGTTCGTTAAGTGCTGCCTGCTGCTGTCCTACATGGGCCAGGGCGCGTGGCTTATCAACAACGCCGGCAACCCGGAGCTCATGGGTATCGCCGACCTCAATCCCTTCTACCAGATGCTCGCCCCGGGTCTGCGCCCCTTTGCCGTCGGCCTTTCCACCGTCGCGGCCATCATCGCCTCGCAGGCGCTCATCACCGGCGCATTCTCGCTGGTGTCCGAGGCCAGCCGCCTGGACCTCATGCCGCATATGCAGGTCTTCTATCCTGCCGAGACCAAGGGCCAGCTCTACATCCCCATGGTCAACAACGTCATGCTCGTGGGCTGCGTCGTCGTGGTGCTGCTGTTCCAGAACTCGGCGCACATGGAGGCCGCGTACGGCCTGGCCATTACCCTGACCATGATGTGCACGACAATGCTGCTCTTCTTCTATCTGCACGTGGAGCGCAATCTCAAGGTCGCGCCGTGGATCTTTGCCGCCTTCTTCCTTTTGCTCGAGGGCTTCTTCTTTGTGAGCTCGCTCACCAAGTTCTTCCACGGTGGCTACTTCACCATCCTCATGGCTGCACTCATCATGGGCATCATGGTGTGCTGGTACAACGGTACGGCGGTCGAGCAACGTCAGTTTACGCTGCTGCCGCTGCGCAGCTATCTGCCGCAGCTCAAACGCCTGCGCGACGACGATCGCTACGAGCTCATGAGCGACAACATCGTGTACCTGACCAAGGACACCAACACCGACTATATCGACCGCGATATCGTCTACTCGATTTTGGATAAGCACCCCAAGCGCGCTCGCGCCTGGTGGTTCGTGAATGTCGAGACCATGGAGGAGCCGCATACCTTTGCCTACTCGGTCGAGACGTTCGGCACCGACTACGTGTTCCGCGTGCATCTGTACCTGGGCTATAAGATCAACCAGCGCGTCAATGCTTACCTGCGCCAGGTTGTTCAGGACCTGGCTGCCAGCGGCGAGCTGCCGGCGCAGACGCACGATTACTCGGTCTACAAGGATCCGGGCAACATCGGTACGTTTAAGTTCGTCATGATCCGCAAGCTGCTGGCGCCCGAAAGCGACGTGGAGCCCAGCGAGCGTACGGCCATCACGCTCAAGTACATCATCCGCCGCGCCGCCGGCACGCCTGCGCGCTGGTACGGCCTGGAGAACTCCAACGTGAGCTTTGAGTACGTGCCGCTGTTCACCAAGTTTAAGGCCGTGAGCAAGATGCAGCGCCTGGCTCCCGACGAGCGTCCGTAGTCGACGTCTGCTGTTTGTCTAGCGACCACAGGCTGCAAAGGCTATACACTTGAAACCACCACAAGGAGGCCACCACCGCAAAGGTCCCCTTTGTGGTGGTTTTTGTTTTTGAGAGAGGGGCGGGGCGCTGATGGACGTCCGTGCGGACGGCGATATTGCCGAGAACTTTTGGTGGCGGCGTACAACGCTGACGCGTCGCAGCCCTCTGTATGACGCCTGCGTATCGGCGGGGCTGCTAGCCGCGGCGACGATTGTGGGCGCGCTGCTCGACCATCCGGGGCTCGCGCCGAGCATCATGATCGTCTATGTGTTCGCCGTGCAGCTGTGCGCTTTCTTTACCTGGAGCCGCCTGTACTGCCTGCTGAGCTCGGCTGCCGCCGTGGCGCTCTACAACTTCTTGTTTGTCGACCCGCGCTACGCGCTGTCGTTTATCGACCGCGTCTATCCCGGCATGTTCTTTATCATGTTTGCGGTCTCGCTCGTATCGAGCTCGATCGCGCTGGCCCTGCGCCGCGCCTTGGCGCAGGCTGCCGCCAGCGACCGTCGCACGCAGATGGTGCTCGAGACCAACCGCATGCTGCAGCGGTGTGGCGATCAGCAACAGATTGTGCACGCTATGGCAACGCAGCTGGCGCGTCTTTCGGACTGTCCGGTCGTGTGGTATAGCGCCGATGTCGATAACGATGACCTGCTGCCGCGCACGACGTACACGGCCGTGGGCGATGCCGCGCCGGTACACCAGCTGGCGCCGCAGATGCCGCCGCGGCTCTCGGCGTCCGCCTATGTGGGAACGCCGCTCGATGCCACCTATGGCGCCTCGGCGTTCTACGGCATATACCTGACCGTGCGCTCGGGCGACACCATGGTGCGCGCGGGCGATCCCGCCTCGGTGGTGGGGGTGTTCGCCATTGTCGCCGAGCCCGATGCGCTGACGCCCGAGGAGCGGACGCTTGCCGATGCCATCGTGAGCGAAGGCGAGCTGGCGCTCGATCGCGCCCGCGCCATGGAGGCCCGCGAGGAAGCGGCGGTGCTTGCTAAAAACGAGCAGCTGCGCGCCAACTTGCTGCGCTCCATCTCGCACGACCTGCGTACGCCGCTCACCAGTATTTCGGGTAATGCCGACGTGTTGCTCGACCAGGGCTCGACCGGCACGGCCGTGCTCGACGACCAGACACGCCGCGGCATGCTCCTATCCATTCGCTCGGACGCGCAATGGCTCAACGCCACTGTCGAGAATCTGCTCGCCATCACCAAGCTCGAGGGTGGCGGTATGCGTCTGTCGACCACGCTCGAGCTCATGGACGATATCGTCGAGGAGGCGCTGCGCCACGTAAGTCCGGCCGTGCGCGAGCACGACCTTAAGGTGGTGGCGTGCGATGAGCCGGCGCTTGTCAACGTCGACGCGCGCCTGATGGTGCAGCTGGTGGTCAATCTGGTGAACAATGCCATCGCCTATACGCCTGCGGGCTCGCATATCGTGATCTCGATTGGCGTCCATGATGGATGCGTGGCGTGCTCGGTTGCTGATGATGGCCCGGGCATTGCGCCCGAGGACCGCGAGCGGATCTTTGAGTCGTTCTACACCGCCAACCATGGCCTGGCCGACAGCTGCCGCAGTGTGGGCTTGGGGCTTTCGCTCTGCCGCTCCATTGCGCTGGCACATGGCGGTAGCATAGAGGTTACCGCGGCGGACCCTCACGGTTCGGTCTTTACGATTGAGCTTCCCGCCGCCGACGTTTCGTTTGATAAGGAGTAGAGCTGTGCCGAACTCTGCCGTGAAACCGCTCATCTTGGTCGTTGAGGACGATCCCGCCGTCCGCAACCTTATCGTCGCCGCGCTCGAGGCGCACGGTTTGCGCCATATGGCTGTGGAGACCGCCCACGCCGCCATCGCCGCCGCTTCGTCGCAGGCGCCGAGCATTGTGCTGCTCGATCTGGGCCTGCCCGATATGGACGGCGTCAAGGTGGTGGAGTCGGTGCGCGCGTGGTCGGGCATGCCGATCATCGTGGTTTCGGCGCGCAGCGAGGACGCGGACAAGATCCGAGCGCTCGATGCCGGCGCCGATGACTACCTGACTAAGCCGTTTTCGGTCGAGGAGCTGCTCGCGCGCATTCGCACCACGCTCAGGCGCCTTTCGTATGCACAAACGGGCGGCGTTGCCTCCGAGGGCTCGTTCGATACCGGTGAGCTGCATATCGATTTTGATGCCGGCATCGCAACGATGGACGGCGAGGAGCTGCACCTGACGCCGATCGAGTACAAGCTGCTGTGCCTGCTGGCGCATAACGCCGACAAGGTGCTGACGCACCAGTTTATCTTGCACGAGATCTGGGGCACGGCGACCAAGAGCGACCTGGCGAGCCTGCGCGTCTTTATGGGCACGTTGCGCAAGAAGATCGAGTCCGACCCCGCGCACCCGCGCTACATCCAGACGCACGTGGGTATCGGTTACCGACTGGTTACCCAGGGATAGGTCGGCATCCGCCATCCCACTATGAGCTGCGGTGAAATAGTTCCTGTTTGGGCCTTTACCAGGCATTTTTAGGAACTATTCCACCGCAACCTTGTTTATTTGCCCTTGGGCTTGCTGGCGTAGAACTTCTTCTTTTTGGGCTTGCCTGAGCAGGCGGGCTTGTCGTCGCCGTGCGGTCCTCGGACGCCGGCCTGCGCGTGCGCGGGCGCCGTTGCGCGAGGCTTGCGGGCTCCGGGGTTGCGCAGTTTCTCGACGCGCTCAGCAATTTCCTCGGCGCTAAAGCCGACCTCGGCCATGGCGTCCTCGATGGGCAGGCGGCGCACGATGTAGCAGTGGTGCACCTTCTGGTTGCGCGCGAAATCCTCGGGGATGGTCTGCTCCGTAATGTCCTCCAGCACCACGCCTGCGCGCGCAAGCTTGCGCGTCTCGGGGCGGAAACCGCGCAGGTTGCAGCTAAAGATGGCATGGCCGCCCTGCGCGAGCAGGCGCGATACGCCGGCCAAAAGCTCAACATGGTCGCGCTGAACATCCCAGGTGCGACGGCCCATCTTGGACGAGTTCGAGAACGTGGGCGGGTCGACAAAGATCAGGTCCCAGCGGTTGCGCGTCTGGCGCTGGTCGCGAATCCAGGCGAGCACGTCGTCGCGCACAAAATGATGCTGAGGCCCCACAAAGCCGTTCTGACGCATATTGCGCTCGGCCCAGTCCAGATAGGTGTTCGAGAGGTCAACCGTCACGGTCTCCTCGACGCCGCCGTCTGCCGCATAGCAGGTGGCAGTGCCGGTGTAGGCAAACAGGTTGAGGAAGCGGCGCGCCTGCTTGGCGTGCTCACGCACCAGATTGCGCGTGACGCGGTGGTCCAAGAAGATGCCCACGTCCAGGTAGTCGTCAAAGTTGACGGCAAAGGTGAGGCCGCCTTCCTCGATGAGCGGTAGGCGACGGCGCGCAATGTTGGCGCGCTCGCCCGAGCCGCCCTTGCTGGCGCCCTGCTTACCGTACTGCGAGCCGCCGCGCGAACGCATGCGGGCCTTGGCGTGCACGTGCTCGGCGGGAACATCTAGGATGCGCGGCGCGATGGCCAGAATGTCGAGCATGCGGGCCTGGGCCAGTGCGGGGTCGATGGTCTTGGGCGCGGCGTATTCGGCGATGACGAGCCAGCGGCCCGGCGTCTGCGGGCAACCCTCGTACAGATCGATGGCGGCGGAGTAGTCGGGCAGGTCGGCATCGTAGACGCGGTAGCAGCTCACGCCCTCGCGCTTGGCCCACTTGCGGCGCAGACGTGCGTTCTTGCGCAGGCGGTTGGCGAACTGCTCCGACTCGGGGATGAGTACGGGCAGCGGCTTGCCGTCGCCCAGGTCGAGCATGGCGGCAGGCTCGGGCATGGGGGTGTTGGCGGCCTCATAATCGACATCCGCGGCCTCACCCTCGGTATCCGCGCTGGTCGCAGCCTCAAATGTCGCGGCGACGTGGTCGAGCGAGGGCCAAACCTCAATAGCCGCCTCCTCGTTATTGGGCATGACGGCGATGGAGCGCGCAGGCTCGGCATGGAGCGCGCGGGCCATAAGGCCATCGCGGGTGAGCGCGGCGACCGGTGCCGAAGCGAGCTCGGGCGCGCGGCGCAACTCGCCGATGAGCGTCATGGTGTCATGCATGAGCGAAAGCGGTGTCTCGGTCGTATCCGCGACCACGGCGGCGCCGGCGACAGCGCCCGCGTGGTCCAGTACGGTGGCGGACTTGGCGGCGCAAAAATCGACAAAGCGCTTGTAGCCGGCACATTTAACCATGCGCTCAGCGGTCTTACGGGCGGCGGGGTCAACATCCACGGCCACGATGCGCGCCTGGCGCTCGCGCGCTGCCGCCTCGCGCTCGCGCGCCTCGGCAAGCAGCTGCTCCCACAGGGCGGCATCGTGCAGCTGCCAGCCCTCAAAGCCCCAGCGCTCGCGTGCGGCGCCCGGGGCGCGGTCGGTCAGAATGTTCACGGCCTCCAGCAGCAGACCGCCGCCGGCGCACGAGGCATCGATCAGCGTGGGAAGGGCTTCGTTCTCGTAATCGTCGGCCGTCAGCTCGCGCTCGCATAGTGCGGTCCAGCCGACCTGCGCCAGCACCAGGGCGGCGTAGTCGGGGCGCAGCACGTGCGCGCCCTCGCCGGCGCGGGTCGCTGCGGGCGGTAGGCGTTTGAACAGCGGGTCGCCCGAAAGGTCCAGGCTGATGCTCGCGCGGCGCTGACGCAGCGAAAGCAGCAGGTGAACATCGGGATCGGCGGCGTCGACATCGGCGCGACGGCCCGTGGTCTCGGCCAGACGGTCGCACAGCGCGTCCTTGGCGCGCAGGGCCGAGAAGCGCGTGTTGCGCAACTGCTCGGTCACGCCGCGGGCGGTAATGGCGATGGTGGCGCCGGGGCGGACGATGCTCTCCCAGGCGATGTCGTAAACGCTATCGTACAGTTCATCGGCATCCTGCGCCTCAAAGCGCCCGAGCACCGCGAACACGCGGCTCGCCAGGCGCGACCACAGACAGGCGCGGTAGCCTTCTTCGAGCTCGCCCTCAAACGTAGCGCGGCCTTTCAGGCGGCGGACATGCGAAAGCCCGAGGCGTTTAAGCTCATCGGCGAGTGCGGACTCAAAGCCCTCGGGGCAGCTTGCGTAAAATTCCATGGGTGACCTCTCTGGTTGCGTCGCTCCATTATATGATGGATGCTTCGTTTGCCCTTATCCTCGAAAGGAACCCATATGATTGATGCGTGCCCCGATCCCGCCGTACTCTTTTTTGACGTTGACGGCACGCTGACGTCGTTCGATCCCGACGATATGACCGATAAGGATTTTTCGGCGGTGCGCCCCTCGCAGGCGGTCATCGAGGCGTTTCATCGCCTGCGCAATGCGGGTCACCAGGCATTTATCTGCACGGGTCGCCCCTTGTGGCTGATTGCCGACGGCCTGCGTGCGCTCGAACCTGCGGGTATCGTGGCCATGGCGGGGGCCACGCTAGAGGTCGAGGGCCGCGTGGCACACGAGGACTGCATTGACGAGGACATTGTTGAGGAGCTCGCGCGCCGCATTATTGTGGCGGGCGGTGAGGCGTTGTTCGAGACGAACGGTGTCACCTATTCACTTGAGCCAGTTGGTGTCGAACAGTCATTTCTGCTAGGCGCCGGCGTGGTGCATGGCGTTGATCAGATGCGCGTCGATGGCCGCTTGCGCGTAGGCAAGGTGTGCATTAACGCGAGCGACCTGGCTCGCGTAGCCAACGATGACGGCTTTATCGATCGCGAGTTTGAGCTGTGCAACACCGGTGGCCAGAATCGCGAGCTGAGCCCCAAGGGCATCGACAAGGGCGTGGGCGTGGCGCGAGCGCTGGAATACCTGGGTCGCACCGGCAACGCGCGCACCTTTGGCTTTGGCGATTCGGGCAACGACCTGGGCATGCTCGCTGCGGTCGAGACGGCCGTGGCCATGGGCAACGCCATGCCCGAGGTCAAGGCGGTCGCCGACTACGTGACCAACGATGTCGCACACGACGGTACCGTCACAGCGATGCAGCATTTTGGGTTGATTTAATAAATGGCCGGGTCGCCCGCAGTGGGGGCGACCCGGCCATTTGAGCTATTTTGCAATATAGAGCTTGGGATGACTGCGACTGCTCTCGATCGCCGCCGTCATGATGCCCTCGTCGTCTCCATCAACGATGATGCCGTCGAGGTCATCGATCTGCGCGGACTGATAAAAACTGGTCTTGTTGAACTTTCCTTGGTCAACCATCATGTAGCCCTGGTTTGAGTTGGTAAGGTACATATGCTTGATCATGGCCGAGAAGTCGTGCTCGACGGTAAAACCGTGGTCGGGGTGGAATCCGTCAGCACTGACAAACGCCTTGTCGGCATGTAGTTTGCTCATGCAGTCGAGCGTTAGTGCGCCCGCGAGATAGAGGTGGCCCTTGCGCACGGAGCCGCCCAGCAGCACTACCGAAGCATTGGGGAGATTGAAGCTGGCGTAGTTCGCGATTGCAAGATCGCCGGTGATAATGGTGATCTCACGCTTGTCCATGAGGGCCTTAGCGAAGTAAAAGCCTGTGGTGCCGATATCAATTACCAGAACATCGCCATCATCAACAAGAGTTGCTGCGGTTGCGGCGATGGCTTCCTTGGCCTCGACTTGGACATTGATGCGCTCCTCGGGATACGAGATTGCGTTGGAGCGAGAAAGCGATACCGCTCCGCCGCGTACGCGACGCAGCTTGCCTTCGGATTCCAGCGAGATGAGGTCGTGCCGTGCGGTGACTTCCGAAACCGAAAAACGGCGAACGATGTCGGATACCGAGATATTTGGCTTTTCGGCCAGCCAATTCATGATAAATCGCTGACGCTCGGCCGGTGAAAGGTCTGAAGTAGATGCCATATGCCGCTCCTTTTGAACAAAAGGTAAAAGATGCGCCTTTCGTAATCGAAATATAACGTATCGATATGAAAAGAACAAGGCAAATTCGAATGAATCAAAAGAACGGAATGGCATGTCACAAATGCATGCGTAGCAGATAGTTCGCACGTAAACGGGCTATAAAGAGTCTCATTCTGAAGGTGCCGCCCAAAAGAAGTACGTTCACGCCCGATATTCGACCGTTCACGGAAAGTTGACAATTGAGCTTTCGATAGCTTTTGAAATAGTTTATAAAAGAAAACCGAAAAGCTTTTGAAACAAAGAAGAAGGCTTTCGATAGCAATAGTGTTAGATGAGAAAGGACCGAACATGGCGATCAAGGTGTTTGCCGACGGCGCTAACCTCGAGGGCATGCTTGACATGCATGACAATGGCAACGTTCAGGGCTTCACGACCAATCCTTCCCTTATGAAGGCCGGCGGCGTGACCGACTACCGCGCTTTTGCCAAGACGGTTCTTGAGCACATTACTGATGTGTCGGTCTCTTTTGAGGTATTCGCCGACGACGAGGCAGGTATGGAAGCCGAGGCTCGCGAGATCGCAACCTGGGCAGACAACGTCTACGTTAAGATCCCGGCGCTCAACACCAAGGGTGAGTCCACTGCCGCGCTGGTCAAGCGCCTTTCTGCCGACGGCATCAAGGTGAATGTCACCACGATCTTCACGCCCGAACAGGTCGACGAGTTTGTCGATGCCGTCTCTGCTGAGACCCCCTCTATTCTGTCCATCTTCGCCGGTCGCATTGCCGATACCGGCGTCGATCCGCTGCCCCTCATGGCGGAGTCCGTAAAGAAGGCTGCCGTTAAGCCTGCTGCCGAGGTTCTCTGGGCGTCTACGCGCGAGGTCCTCAATATCTTCCAGGCGGAGTCCGTTGGATGCCAGATCATTACGGTCCCCAATGCCCTTCTTGCCAAGCGCAAGAATTTCGGGAAAGATTTGCTTGAGTACTCGCTTGATACGGTCAAGGGTTTTGCCCGCGACATTCAGGCGCTTGGTTTTCATATCCTGCCCGAGGAGTAGGGGACGAGCATGCTGACCGATCTTCTTAAGCCCGAGCTTGTTGCCTGCCACGTCGAGGCCTCCGACTGGGAGGAAGCGATCAGGGCATGCGGTAAGTTGCTCGTAGACGCTGGCAAATGCGATCAGAGCTATGTTGACGCCATGATTTCATCGGTTCACAAATTCGGCCCCTATATGGTCTTGGAAGAGGGCATCGCCATGCCCCACGCTCAGGCAGATGGCAATGTGAGCGAAGCGGGAATCTGTATCGTCACGCTTGACCCAGCCGTTGCGTTTGGACACGAGGATTTCGATCCGGTTCACGTGCTCGTGGGTATTTGCGCACCCGACCCCAAGGCTCATCTTGGCTGCTTGGCGGAGCTTTCGCAGATGTTCGAGGACGAGGACTGCGTTGCCAAGCTCAGCGCATGCGATACGCCCGAGCAGGTTTTGGAGACCATGCGTTCATTCTTTTAGGCCTTAATGGCACGGCGATGCGTCGCCGCTTTTGGATAGACGGAAAACCGTCGCGTGTAGGAGAGGAAGGTTGCCATGCATATCATCACCGTATGCGGAAACGGCATCGGGTCCAGCCTGATGCTCGCTGGCAAAGTCGAGGAGCTTTGCGAGGAGGAGGGCATCAAGGCCGACGTTGAGTCTATGGACCTGAACGGTGCTTCTTCCGCAAATCCGGATCTGTTCATCACCGTTAAGGAACTCGCCCCCGAGCTCCACGGCAACGTTGTGATCGTTCGCAGCTATGTGAACAAGAAGAAGATCCGCGAAGACGCCCTCGAGGCAATCAAGGCGGCCGCCGCTAACGCCTAAAGCGGCACAAAAAAGGGCGGTTCCCTGTGGAAGAGGGAAACGCGCCCACGTTAGAGAGAAAGGAAGCGCAGATGCAAGCCATCCTTCCCATACTTGAGTTTATCCAATCGATTCTGACCAAGCCAGCGTGGATTATGGGTCTATTTGCCTTTGTGGGCCTTGTCGCGCTTAAGCGTCCTGCCCACAAGGTGATGACGGGCACCCTGAAGCCCATTCTTGGTTACATCATGCTGTCTGCCGGCGCCGCTGTTGTTCAGGAGAACCTTGCTCCGCTGGGTACCTTCATCGAGACCGGTTTCCACATCACCGGCGTCGTGCCCAACAACGAGGTCGTCGTTTCGATGGCTCAGAGCGTCCTCGGCGTTCAGACCATGATGATCCTGATTCTCGGCTATGTCGTGAACATTATCATTGCCCGCTTTACCAAGTTTAAGTACATCTTCCTGACGGGCCATCACAGCATGTTTATGGCCTGCCTGCTGTCTGCCGTTCTGCAGGCATCTGGCTTCCAGGATGTCCAGCTTGTCATCGTGGGCGGCATGTTCCTGGGCCTCGTGAGCGCTATGCTTCCCGCCGTTGGTCAGCGTTTCACCGAGAAGGTTACCGATGGCGATGAAATCGCCATGGGCCACTTCGGTTCACTCGCCTATTACATCTCCGCTGCAGTCGGTACGCTTTTTGCTAAGGACGCCGAGGAGAACAGCACCGAGAAGATCGAGGTTCCCGAGAAGTTCGCCTTCCTGCGCGACACTACCATCTCCACGGCTCTTACCATGGCCTTCTTCTACCTGGTTACCGCTTTCGCCGCTTACATCGCAGATCCTGCGGTCGTTACCAAGACCGCTGGCGGCGACAACGTGATTGTCTATGCCCTGACCTGTGCCCTGTCCTTTGCCGTTGGTGTCACCATCGTCTATAACGGCGTTCGTATGATCCTTGCCGACCTGGTCCCGGCTTTCCAGGGCATCTCCAACAAGCTGATCCCCGGTGCCATCCCCGCCGTCGACTGCGCCGTCTTCTTCCCCTATGCTCCCACCGCCGTCATCCTCGGCTTTGTCGCATCCTTCATCGGTGGCGTGGTCGGTATGTTCATCGTGGGCGCTACCCTGGGCATCTTCATCATCCCGGGCATGGTTCCCCACTTCTTCTGCGGTGCTACCGCAGGTATTTACGGCAATGCTACCGGCGGTCGCAAGGGCGCAGCTCTTGGCGCTTTCGTCAACGGTCTGCTCATCACCTTCGCCCCGGCCCTGCTCCTGCCCGTTCTTGACGTCTTTGGCTTCAAGAACACTACGTTCGGCGACTTCGATTTCTCCGTCATTGGTATTACGCTTGGCCGCGCTGCCGAGGCCTTCGGTACCACCGGTGTCTACGCGATTCTTGCTGTCCTTCTGATCGTCGCCTTCGTCCCCAACTTCATCCACACCAAGGGTGCTGTGATCAATCACGTTGAGGAAGAGTAATCCAGGCATACGTTAAGCCCTAATCGGGCGGAGCTCCGATAACCGGCTCCTACACGGAAGCGGTGACGTCTCAAATGAGGCGTCACCGCTTTTTGTTTTGGAGTGGTTGTGAAAACGCACCGGTGAAGCGCTGTCTCTGCGCCGCGAACGGAATCAACCGCGATGATCAGCAAAAACGTTTTGCCGCTGGGGTGTCGATATAAAAATGGTAAAACTGCAAAACCGTTCGCCGAGAAGATAAAAACCCGCAGTTCACGCCTTGATAAACGTAGGTAAAGTGTTTAGCAGTTTATCGGCCGTATGCTAACGAAAGGAATCAGGCAGATGGCAATCAAGGTGTTCGCTGACGGTGCAAATCTCGAGGGCATGCTCGACATGTACGAGAACGGCAACGTTCAGGGTTTCACGACCAACCCGTCCCTTATGAAGAAGGGCGGCGTGACGGATTACCGCGCGTTTGCCAAAGAGGTCTTGACCCACATCACCGATGTATCCGTGTCGTTTGAGGTCTTTGCCGACGACGTCGAGACCATGGAGGTCGAGGCGCGCGAGATCGCTACCTGGGCCGAGAACGTCTATGTCAAGATTCCGTGCGTGACTACCAAGGGCGAGTCCACCGCCGAGCTGGTCCGCAAGCTTTCGGCCGACGGCATCAAGGTCAACGTCACCACCATCTTTACGCCTGCGCAGGTCGACGAGATGGTCGAGGCCGTTGACGCCGAGACGCCGTCAATCATCTCGCTCTTTGCCGGCCGCATCGCCGACACCGGCATCGACCCCATTCCGTTTATGACGGAGTCGGTCAAGAAGGCCGCCGCCAAGCCCAACTGCGAGGTCCTGTGGGCGTCCACGCGTGAGCTTATCAATATTTACCAGGCGGAAGGATGCGGTTGCCAGATCATCACGGTGCCCAACAGCATCCTGGCCAAGCGTAAGAACATCGGCCGTGACCCGTACGAGGTCTCGCTCGATACCGTGCGCGGTTTTGCCAAGGATATCGCCTCGCTCGGTTTCCATATCCTGCCGTAACGCGAACGCTGGCTACATCGCGGGTTGTTCGCCCCGGCCTTTCCTTTCCCTATCGCTCACGCGCTTCGCGAGGGTCGCGCTAGGCAAAGGAAAGGCCGGGGCTGCCGACACGAACTTGCCGGTAGGTTGGTGATAGGCTTCCATATCCTGCCGTGGACAAAGGTACCCCCGCCTGCGCCGTGCAAAATTGAGAGTATTCAGCAAGGTAAAGGCTTTTACCAGCTGGGTGAAGCATGGAACAGCCCCCGTTTTGGCTCTGATGACGCTAAAACGGGGGCTGTTTCTTGCTTTTTCGTCTCTGAGGGGCATCCGGAACGGTGGAATTTGCAGAATACTCGCGATTTTGCACGTCGCGAGAGGGGGGACCCTTGCTTGGCGGTTTACTTCCCCTGCACCATGGTGAGGGAGATCTTCTTGCGGTCGCGATCGACCTTTTCAACCCACACCTTGACCGTGTCACCGACGCGCACCACGTCGCTGGGGTGCTTGACGAAGCGGTTGGCAAGCTTGGAGATGTGCACGAGGCCGTCCTGGTGCACGCCCACGTCGACAAAGGCGCCAAAGTCCACGACGTTGCGCACCGTGCCCTTGAGCTCCATGCCGGGCTCCAAGTCGTCGATGGAAAGTGCCGAGCGGCTAAAGACCACCTCGGGCGCGTCGTCGCGCGGGTCGCGGCCGGGCTTCTTGAGCTCGTTGACAATGTCGATGAGCGTCAGGGTACCGCAGTCCAAGTCGCTTGCCAGCGCCGAGATGCTGCCCAGACGGCGCTCGATGTCGGGCACGCCGCCGCGGCTGAGCTCGCTTGCTTTAACGCCGGCGCGCTCCAGGACGGCCGTGGCCACCTCGTAGCTCTCGGGGTGGACGCTTGTCGCATCGAGCGGGTTTATACCGCCGCTGATGCGCAGGAAGCCCGCGGCGTTGAGATATGCCTTGGGTCCTAACTTGGGAACCTTCTTAAGCTGGCGACGATCGGTAAAGGCGCCGTTTTCCTCGCGGTAGGCCACGATGTTCTTGGCCACGCTCGGCGTGATGCCCGATACGTAGCCCAGCAGGCTCGCGCTTGCGGTGTTTACGTCGACGCCCACGCGGTTGACGACGTCTTCCACCACGTGGCCCAGGGTGCGCGAAAGCTCGGCCTGGTCAAGGTCGTGCTGGTACTGGCCAACGCCGATGGACTGGGGCGGAATCTTGACGAGTTCTGCCAGCGGGTCTTGCAGACGGCGGCCCAGGCTCATGGCGCCACGCACGGTGACGTCCAGGTCGGGATATTCCTGGCTCGCGAGTTCGGAGGCGGAGTACACCGATGCGCCGGCCTCGTTGACGATGGTGTATCGCAGCCCGGGCGCCTGCTCGGCAATGAACTCCGAGACGACTTCCTCGGTCTCGCGGCTGGCGGTGCCGTTGCCGATGACGATGGTGTTGACGCCGTCCTTCTTGACGAGGCGGGCGAGCTCGCGCTTGGTGCCGGCGACGTCGTGGCGCGGCTTGGTGGGGTAGACCACGCCGTGGTCGAGCAGCTTGCCGGTCTCGTCCATGACGGCGACTTTGCAGCCGGTGCGGTAGCCCGGATCGAGCGCGAGCACGCGGGCGCCGCGCACGGGGCGCGCCGAGAGCAGGCCCTCGAGATTCTTGGCAAAGACATTGATGGCCTCGGTCTGCGCACGGACGGTGAGCTCGGCGCGGGCCTCGCGCTCAAGCGAAGGGGCCATGAGGCGCTTGTAACCGTCAGCGATGGCGGCGTCAAAGACGGGCGCAAAGACGCCCTGGCGTCGGGGCCAACGGCTGCCGAGACGTTCCGTGGCGGCAGCGCCGTCGACATTCACGCGCACGCGGAGCTTGCCCTCGCGCTCACCGCGGTCGATAGCCAGCACGCGGTGATTGGGTATGCGGCGCAGCGGCTCGTCATAGCTGTAGTAGGGCTCGTAGGGGGTCTTCTCGGCGGGGTCGGTTGCCTCGACGACGATGTCGGCGGTGTTTTGCGTAAAGGCGCGCAGGTCGGCAACGTTCTCGGGGTCCTCGGCCACCGTCTCGGCCACGATGTCCGCCGCGCCGGCGAGCGCCTTCTCGGGCGTGTCGAAGCCGGCCTCCTCGTTGACGTAGGCCGCGGCGGCGTCGAGCGCGCTGCTCTTGGCCGAGGCCTGCATGATGATCATGTTGGCGAGCGGCTCCAGGCCGGCCTCGCGGGCCTTCTGCGCGCGGGTCATGCGCTTTTTGCGGTAGGGCTTGTAGAGGTCCTCGACACGCTGGAGCTGCGTGGCCTCGCGAATCTGCTGCTCAAGCTCGGGCGTGAGTTTGCCCTGGGCATCGATGAGCAGGATGACGTCCTCTTTGCGCTGTTCAAGATTGCGCAGGTAGGACAGGCGCTCGTCGAGTGCGCGCAGGGCGACGTCGTCCATGCCACCCGTGGCTTCCTTGCGGTAGCGCGAGATAAAGGGGATGGTGTTGCCATCGTCGATGAGCTTGACGGCCGCCTCGACGTTGGCGGCCTTAAGGTTGAGCTCGCGGGCGAGCTGGGCGATAAGATCCATGGGACTCCTTGCGTTTAAGGTGCGTTTGCGACACAGGGCTACCAAGGATACCACCTGTCCCAAAAGACTGTTTTGGGGCGAACGAACCAAGCCGAGGTGCGAAATAGCCCCCCGCCCCAGAAAAAAACGTCGGCAACGTAGCAAAATACCCCGCGGGCAGGAGGCTGCTCGCGGGGCAAAGAAGAGGGGCTTGTTGGTGGCGGGCCGAGACGCTCGGCGGGGAGTTTGCCGCGGCCCGCTCTTAAGGCATACAGCTCGACGAGCTGGCCGGTCTTGGCGGCCTCCTTGATGGCGTTGAGAAGCGTGAGCGTCTTGACGTTGTCGACCGGCGTCACGACGGGCTCGACCTCGCGGCGGACAACCTTCACAAAGTGCTTGAGCTGCATCTTGTGCGGCAGTGCCGGGTCCACGGCCGGAATCTCCATCTGCAGCGGCTTGTGCCAGTTGGAGGTGCCGTCGTAGGAGAACTGGTGCAGGCGGGGCAGCGACAGGGCGCCCTTAGTGCCGCCGATGAAGTAAGCGTCGGCGTCGATCGAGCTTAAGCCAGTTGCTCATAGGAACTTCCCTTCTTGAACCTCCCTGTGGGCCGCTCCCATTAATCGACCCACGTGGTTTTCGCTGGTTATCGTATGCTTTGAATTTGCGCAGGTGAATTGCATATTTGTTAGAATGGCGTAAACCTGTGGTTTATAGCTTGCAAGACGATTTGTTCTTAATTGAGTGTATGACCCGCCAAAACAACCCCCTTCGGCGGCGCATGACCATACGTCTGGAAACGGGGGACTGACGTGTACGATCGACGACTCGAGGCCATAACGGCCGCCGCGGAGCTGGGAAGCTTCTCGCGCGCCGCGGCAAAACTGCGCGTGTCGACCCCGGCGCTCGTCAAGCAGGTGTCGGGATTCGAGGCCGAGTTTGGCATCACGTTGTTCGAGCGCTCACATTCGGGCGTCAAAGTGACGCCGGCGGGTGCTCTGCTGGTGGACGGCGCACGCTCGATCATGCGCCAGTCTGAGGATGCGTTGCGTCGCGCCCGACGCGCGGCGGGCGATGGCGGCGCCGTGCGCCTGGGCGTGTCGATGATGTGCCCGGGGCGCCAGACGCTGTCGATGTGGACGGACGTGCACCCGGCTTTTGTGGGCGTGCCGTTCCTGTGCGGCCGCGAGGTGCCGGTCTTCTTGCGCTACCCGCTCGAGCCCACCCTCCAAGTCCAACAATTCGTCAACGCCATGGCCCAACTCCTCAATAGCTAATTTGGGACGGGGCTTTTTTAGCTACTTGAGGATGATTTTTCCGGGACGGGGATTGAATAAGGCTCTGTTAGACCAGGATTGACATTCCGCCCCGTCATCTTCTTGCGATTGCA